>ERZ808275.226-NODE-226-length-29760-cov-4.861774_pt1 | contig 29760 bp, 29 predicted proteins | sample MGYA00520894_ERZ808275 | MGnify/ENA primary metagenome ERZ808275 (study PRJEB31516, sample SAMN03275598) | gut metagenome | biome: mammalia-associated habitat; material: feces | host: Papio cynocephalus | place: Kenya | collected 2012-08-03 ... | reverse complement strand
TTGACTTAGGGGAAAACTATGCTACAAAAGACACCAAAAGCGAGTAAAGGAGATTGAGTAAAGAAAATATACTTTAATGATTTTGGAATAACTAGAACATTAACATTGCTCATAGTTATGTATTTGAAAAATGGCTTTTTGTAAACATATATAAATTTTATAAAGCAACAATATTGAAATTTAAGAATAAATTACAATACAATTTGCCGAGTGTATAAAAAAAGAGGTTTTGCGGATAGCCTGCGCGCAAACCTCTTTTTCACTCGGCAATGTTTATTCAAGAGAAATATGTTTTTGTTTAGTTGTTTTTCTATTTTTGTAGTTCATTTTGTTTGTATTGTTTAATTGTTTTTGTGTTCGTGTGCTTGTCTTCGGTGGAGCGAAGCGACACCGACTTGTATCAAGACAAGCACACGTTTAAATGCCATTTGTTTAAAAATTAGGAGTTAAATATTTGCTCTATAGTATTAAATAATGGTTCAAAATCGTTAAAAACTTTTTTATCTGCAAATAGTAAATCTTCCCAGAAATCACATTTATGCTTATCTTTTAATATATAAAATGTAAGAACTTTATTTCTTTGTTTTGTTTTATTATTACTCCTTAAAAAATCTTCATCAATTAGAGTTTCTATTTCTATAAAACAATCCGAACTGCTTTCTATTGAAACGTAATTTTGAAGTCTGCTTGGAATTGGAATCATCATAGCATAGCGTTTACAATCCTTATGTTTCAAGCAGATTCCCTTATCAAGATTAAAATCTCCATATTTACAATATTGTTTTTGCTTATCAATTTTAAAATCTTTTATTTTTTCGTATGTTTTATACCCTTCAGTATCAAAGTCAAAAAGACATATTCTTTTAGTATTAGCATCCAAAGAAATGTTTTTACAGGATAATATATTATATAGCCCACCTGTAGAATAATTTCCATTGATAGAATATTTACAGTTTTTCATAAACATTTCATCTAAATTATCTTTAGTTAAATTTGTAACGCCTTTCAATTTTAAATATGCTATTTTATAAATTTGAACATATTTATCTTCAACTAATACTGCATTTCCATCATGCTTTAATAATAATTCTAATTCTTGAATGCGATTTTCTTGATTTTTTATTTTATCGTAATAAGTTTTATTTGCTTCCTTTAATTCTGAATAGTCAAATTGATTTACATTAATTATTTTTGGAGAATCATTGATTTGACTAAAAATTTCATAAAATTGTGCATAATCTGGCGCTAAAGAAATTGTTGCTGGTGAATGAGTTGTTATAATAACCTGAATCCCTTTATCTATATAAAAATCTTTGATTACAGTAAAAAACGATTCGGTTAATGAAGGATTTAATGGGGCATCATATTCATCAAATAACATTAAATCTATCCCTTTAGACATATTGATATCCATAGAGAACAATGCTAATTTTAAAATAGACTTTTCTCCATCACTTAAATCTATTAGTTCTCTTGATTCTTCATCTTGAAGTAATTGTGGATTTTCAGATAAACTTGTAATATCAAAATCATAATCGTCTTTAAATCTATACTTAAAATTTAACTTTTGGAATAAATTATTTAATATTGTCCATGGTGCATTTTTTAAACAATCATCGTTGTTAAATTTTTTGCCTATAATACCACATTCTGCTTGTTCTTTCATTCTAACGCAACAAAATTTATAAAATAGATTTCCAACTTGCCCAACTATATTATCCTCATTTCTCCATATAAAATCTGTTGGTAACGATTCTCTAAATTCTTTTTGATTTAATTTGTAGATTTTCTCGTTATCGTACTTATTTTTAAGAGAGTGTATCATGCTTAATATTGAACGCCATGCAGAATTTTTGATATTCGAATCACCTTGTTCATTGCAGTAAATTAATTTATTTGTATCTAAATTTGGATGATTTAAAATATATTTTGAATAAAAATTCCAAGCCGATTGGATATCGTTCTCTATATTATATGCATTTGCTTGTCCAAAATTTTGACTTATGTTTATGTTTTCCCTAAACGATAATAATTTGATGTTTTCAATTTTCTCATATTTCTCTTCAGACTGTGTTTGTTCTACATCTCTTGTAATAGATTCGTGAGATATGTTTCCATACTTGTCTCTAGTTTGATTTGATTGTTTTGCGATTATTCTTAATAATTGACTTTTACCGCTACCATTAACGCCCGATAAAATAATTAAGTCTCCACACAATTCGCATTCGAAGTCTTTTTTAAAAGATTTATAATCATTATTTAACTTTAATTTTATTTTTTTCATTACCAATCTCACTTTTTAAAAATAAATATATATTCATGTGCTAATAGCAAAAAGTTGTATTTTTCACTATTTGTTTTCCAAAAACCTGTCGCTTTGCAATTGTGTTGTTCTTTTATAATTATTTCTTTTTGTTTGAATCCTGCATTTATAAATCTTTGCATAACTTCAAAACCAAGTGGTTGAACCATTCCGTTTTTGCGAGTATCACCCATAACAATAGCACAAAATTTATCTTTCTTTAAAACTCTATAACACTCGCTAGCAACTTTTTCAATTGCAACAAGAAAATCTTTATATTTTAAGTGTGATAAATCTTCATCAATATCTTCGCTATATTTTATAATATCTGCATAAGGTGGGTGGGTGCAAATTAAATCAACACTTTCATTTTGAATATTCTTTAAATCACAAGCATTACCTAGTTCAACTTTGATGTCATTATTAAATTCACAATTAAAATCAAGTTTGCTCTTTGTAATCTCAACAGCGCTTGGGTTTATGTCAATACCAATTGCATTACGATTGTTTAATTTACATTCAATAAGTGTTGTTCCACCACCAATAAATTGGTCAAGCACTATATCGTTTGATTTTGAATATCTCAAAATAATATTTTTGGCAACATAAGGAGAAAAGTTTCCTCGATATTTTGCATCATGGGTTGCCCATTTTCCGCGATTTGGAAACGACCAAACAGTGTTAGTTTCTAATTCAAATTTTTCTTCCATCTATTTTAAAATTTCCTTCAACTTGCCATTAGATAAATCTTTAATGTTATATAGGTTGTCCATTACATCAAAAGTTTCTTCAAGGTTGTTTCTAGCATCAACCCAACCTAGACCATCAGTAACCCAAACAAAAGCAAAGCCTTTAATATTTTTGCATTCCTCTGCAATCATTTTGTAACTTCTTGCTGTTTCGTTAAGTTTTGAGCCTGAGCTAGAGTAAAAGTTTGTTTCAAAAGCATAAATACAATTATCAGTTTTTACAACATAATCAAATCTTTTTGCAACTTTGCCAAGATTGGACAAAGAAGATAAATCAATATTCCATTTGTGTTCAATATCTTTCAAGTACATTTCTTTAAAATAAGTTTGATTTAAAACAAAACTTTCTTTCTCAATAAAACCTTGTAAAACATCTTCCATTAAGTGTCCACCACGATTTTTTCTTCCATTAGAGCCTAGACCAACTTCAACACCAGTAGCATAATCTACAAGATTGTTTACTAAATGATTTGAGATTAAGTCAAACAAACCAGTTTTTCTCATAAATCTTTTCAAAAGTTCAATATCGTCAATATTTGTAAAGTTGTATTTTAACTTTTCACCATCATCAACAACTTTAATTTCTTTTTCTCTCACAGCAATTAAAAGTGGTAAACATTTTCTAATTTCTGGATACCTGTTGAAGAGGTTGTCAAAATCTTTTTCAATATTTTTAGAACCAACAAGTGAATTCATTATATTTAATTCTACTTTAATTTTGTTAATGTTTTTATAGACTGTATTGAAATCTGTATAATATTCGTAAGTCGCAATGCTATCAGTGAAAGTATTAAACCATTCTTTAAAATTTCTTTTCATTATTTCTTTTCTCCTTTATTTTTGCCAAAAGTTAAATTTGTGGTCATAATATCGTGGTCAGTTATTTTTATATTTTTAATTTTATTATCACTACGAGTATTAGTTGTTATAGTAACATTATTTGGAGAAAAAATTTCGTTGCTAATTTTTGAAATTGTCTTTTTGTTACTATTATTTGCGTTGTTTTTGTTCATTCAAATATTCTTCCTTTTATATGATTTTTATTATTATCAATACAAACATTAATAATATGTTTATAGTTGTAGATATCATTGCGATTTTATTGAAGAAATGCTTTTGTTCAGCTTTTTTACTCATATCATTGTTATAAAGAGTAAATTGTCCTATCATTTTCCCAAAAAATTCAACATTGGTACATTGATAAAACTCATCATTAATATAATTATTATTGTCAATAAAAGTAGTTTTTCTAGGATATAGTCCGCAAATTATTGATATTAATGTAATCAACATACTTAAACCAAATAAAATTAAAAATGTATACATTAAAGTTTTTAGACAACATGACAATTGATTGAATGGTATAATTGTTATTAATAATGCCAGAATTGCAGCATTAAACACGAGTAGCATGTTTAATTTTTCATCTGAAGCTTTAAATCTTTCTCTTTGAATATTATATATTTCTTTACAATGAGCATATCCTTGCTTTAAGTTTTCTAATTCTTGTTTATCTCGTTCTTCTTGTGATAATTTATTTATTTCACTTTCCATTATTTTCTCCTTTTGTAATTCATTACAACAATTTCTGTTATATCGCCACGCTTACTTGCTTGGCAATTTATCATTCTTTTTGCATAAACTCTTTCGATTTCAAAGCCATTATATAGGTCATCAAAAAAGTTATCATTTTCATTTGAGTTTTTAGGATCAGAATTTGAAAGCATAAGCAAACAATCCTTTTTATCTAAATCTTTAAAATTTTCAGCGAGTTTGATTTGGTCACTATCATCAAAACCAGATTTATCATAACTGACAAATGAATTATTCTCAATAAGTGGGCGATAAGGTGGGTCAAAATAAATAAACGTATTTTTATCTGCATTGCTTAATCCTTGTTCATAACTACCAAAACTAATCTCAACTTTTTGCAACAATTTTGAGCAAAGCAATAAATTTTCTTTATCACAAATTAAAGGATTTTTATATTTGCCATGTGGCACATTAAATTTACCACTTTTGTTAACTCTATAAAGTCCATTAAAACATGTGTGGTTTAGGAATATGAAATCGGCACACTTTTCAAAATCGTAATGCCCATTTAAATGGATTGAGTTATATCTATCCCTAACATTATAAAAATATTTTGTTCTGTCATCACAAGATAAATATTCTTTTTCAAGAACTTCAAGTTGCTTTATAACTTCATTTACATTTGCTTTTATACAACGATAACAATTTATAAGTTCTTTATTAATGTCGTTTATATATGCTTTTTCAATGTCGTAATTTTGTAAAACATGAAAAAGGACTGCACCACCACCAACGAAAGGTTCTATATACGTTTTTATTTTACCTTCTTTAAGTTCATTTGGGAACATTTCATCAAATGTATTTATAAGTTGTCCTTTACCGCCAGCCCATTTCAAAAATGGTTTAGCAATTCCTTTACACATTTTTTGACTCCTTTGTTAATTCCATAATATCCGCAATATCACAATCAAGAGTTTTGCAAATTCGCAAAAGAACATCCATACTTACTTGTTCGTTTTTTCCAAGTTTAGCAAGAGTTGATGTCCCTATATCAGCCTTTAATCTTAATTCTGTTTTTGTCATACCATTATCAATAAGTTTTTTCCATAATTTGTTATATGAAATGCTCATACTATACCTCTGAATTTATTTTATAAATGTATTATACAATAAATGTTAGAAAATTACAACAAAATATTTGACTTATGAAATATTTTATCTCGTAAAATACTACTTATTTGTTTTTTACTACCTTAATGGAATTTACTAGTTTAATAAATAAGTCTTGAATAAAATTGTTTATATTTTTAACATTTATAAATTTGGGTTTATCATTATATAAGTTTCCTTTGTTATCTTTTGAATATCTTGAATGGGAGCCATCACAATCGAGCTCTTCCAAAGCACAAATAAAAATTTTTATATCATCAAAGTTGTCATTTTTTATACAATTGTATTCATTAAATATTTCAATGATTTTATCCCATAATGTAATTAACCCATGTCTGGGTTTGTATTCAATATTCAATAATCTGCAGATATATTTCAAAGTAAGTTCCACTGTATGTCTTGCAAGAAATATAAATGGAATTGTTAATGAATTAGTTCGTAGTGTCATGATTACTACAGATGAATGATTTTGTTTTAATAAAGAATCCGCTATGCAATTTATAGCATTTGCATATCCTAATATGACTTCTTTTTCAGCTTCATCAGGTTTAAATTCATCCTTAAAAATAGAGGCTGATGTAACAATATCCCATTCGTTTGTAATATCCTTATCAAACTTATCTCTAACAAACATTTCTCTAGTATATTTTGTCATTATAATCTCCTTAGAATTATGACTACATTATAAAACAAAATTGATTGTATGGTGTCACAAATAAGCAAAATAACAAAAAAGACTAAACCGATTAGTCCGATTTAGTCCATTAAATTATTCTGCTAGTTTCAAAATTGTTAGCCCATTAATGCTTTTTATTTTCATTTTCACTAAAAATAGTGTGTGCGGCAGTAACACCATAAACTGCTTTTGCACCAGCTTTCTTTAATGTTTTAGCACATTCTGTTAAAGTTGCTCCTGTAGTATAAACGTCATCAATTATTAATATATATTTATCTTTGACCAAATCTTTATCAACAACTTTGAAAGCATTCACCATATTTTTACGTCTTTCAGTGAAAGTTAAATTTGTTTGAGTAGGTGTTTCTTTTATTCTTTTCAAAAGATTAAAGTTTGTTTCTAAATTTAATATTTTAGCAAAATTATTGCTTAATAGTTCCGATTGATTATAGCCTCTTTGTTTCAAACGTTTATCACATATTGGAACACAAGTCACTAAATCGCAAGGTAAATATTCTTTTGCAAAGGACTCAGCCATAAATTTTGCAAGACAGAGTGAGAAATATTGTTTGTTGTCATATTTCAAGTTACGAATGAACTTGGTTATAACTTTATCATACTCAAAAGGAGATACAATTTTATCACAATAAAAAGTTTTACCTTTGCAATATAAACAATATTTTCCACTTTTTATTGGATTTCCACAATGTAGACATAAATTGCCAGTTAAATATGGCAAAGATTTTTTACAATTATCACAAAGCATATATTCATTATCAAAAATTTCTTTGTTACAATTTATACAAGAAAAACCTACAGGAAACAACATATCAATTAGTCTTTTAATCATATATTGTAAGTTTAGCATATTTTTTTATTTATTAAAAGTAAAAGGTGATTTTAAAGAAAAATTAAATACTAAAAATTTTAAATGAGTCATAAACTTAAAGGATTAAATATATAAATATTTAAAGGAATTAAATCCGCAAAGGAGGGATAAATAGTGCCAGATAAAAAGCAATCTATATTATTAGAGGACCAAAGTTATTTAAAAATATGTGGAATAGAAAGTGTAATAAACCTAACAGAAACAGATGTAGGGGTTATGATAGCTGGTGAAGTTTTGGTTATTAAAGGAACAAATTTAAAAGCAGAAAAATTATCTGTTGAAACTGGTGAACTTGTTTTAACTGGAAAAATCAATAGTTTAAAATATGAAACCAAAAAAGAAAAACAAAGTTTTATAAAAAGGATATTTAAATAGTTGTTATATGAAACATTAAATCACCCTAAATTATTACTTTTATTTTTGTTGGCTGGATTTATAGGTGGATTGATATTTGACGTTGCTAATTTTATAAAGTTTTTGTTTGCAAATAAAAAAGTGCCTAAAATAATTTTAGACTTTATAGCAACAAGTTTATGTCTATTATTGATTTTTTTGGTAAATATTAAATATTTTTATGGAATAATACGATTTTTTCCTTTTGTATGTTTTTTATTGGCGTTTACACTCGAAAGATATACTCTTGGAAAAATCATTGCATTAATTTATAATGCGTGCTATAATTTTCTAATAAAACTAAACGATAAAATTTGGAGAAAAATCAAAAATGACAAAACAAACAAAAACAATTAAATTTATGCTTTTTCTTTTAATTATAATACCTATAATTCTATTTTCAGTTGGAATTATTCAAACATTTGTTTTAAAGTCAAAACAAAATGAATTAGCCAACGCAAATTATGTTCTTGACCAAAAACTTCAAACAGAACAAGAACTCCAAAACGAAGCAGATTATAAAAGTTCAGATGAGTATAAGGATGAATATCAAAAATATTTTAACAATAAAAGTAAAGATGAAGACATACTTGTTAAAAAAAGATAATTTATAAAATTATCGGAAGTTTTGTCTGAATGCACCGAAGGTATATTCAAGCAAAACTGATGTTTATTCAAACTGTGATGCCACGATTTATCGTGGGAGTTGCGTTTAGCAACTTAAAATTTGGCTCGTCAAATTTTAACATTATATAGTATTAAAAAAAATAATATATTAAAAAATAACAATTTTACAAAAAAAACAGGCAAAATTAAGGGGAATAACATAATTTTGCCTGTTTTTTTACAATAATTTTTTTTAGCAATAAGAGGTAGTGTTTTTACTTTACATATTTTTTTAAATTACAATTGTATCAAATTTATTTTAAATTAAAATAAAATTATTAACCTTTAATTTTTGTTTTTAAGTCGTTAACAATTGCAGAAAGTTTGTTGTCTTTTTTTATTTGGTCGCCAATTTTATCGCGTGAGTGCATTATGGTTGTATGATCTCTTCCGCCAAAGATTTTTCCAATTGAAACAAGTGGAATGTCTAGCACATCATCTATTAAATAAATGGCTATCATTCTTGGTTCAACAATTTCTTTATTTTTCTTTTTGCCTGTGATTTCATTTTCAGTAATTCCAAAATACTCGCATACTTTTTTTATTATATTTTCAGGTGTTATGCGTTCCTGTTTTTCAAACATATCTTCCTTAAACGCTTCTCTGGCATCTTCCATACTTGCTGATTTTTTACCCATTAAAGTTGCAAAAAAGAAAACTTTTGAAAGCATACCTTCCATTTCACGAATATTGGTAAATGGCTTTTCAGCAATAAAATTTAGTACATCATCGTCAAGATAAAACTTTTCAAGTTGTGCTTTTTTCTTTAAAATGGCCATTCTGGTTTCAAAGTCAGGAATTTGCATATCTTGAATAAGACCGCAAGAGAATCTTGTTTTTAATCTATCTTCAACGTCAATTTCTGAAGGAGAGCGGTCAGAAGTTATAATTATTTGTTTGTTGTTTTGATATAAGTCATTAAATGTATGGAAAAATTCTTCCTTTGTTGCGTTTTTATTTGCAATGAATTGGATATCATCAATCATTAAAACATCAACGTTACGATACTTTTCTCTAAATTCAAAAATTGCTTTATCTTTTCCGCCTTCGGTTACGCCAAGTGACTCAATATATTCATTCATAAATTGTTCACAAGTTACGCACTTTATTTTTAAATTTGGATTATATTCAGTTAAGTAATTTCCAATAGCGTGCATAAGGTGAGTTTTGCCAAGACCAACTCCGCTATAGATAAAAAGCGGGTTAAATTTAGAGCCCGGGTTTTCAGCAACTGCGTGAGCTGCTGCATAGCAAAACTGGTTACTTTTTCCTACCACAAAGTTATTGAAAGTGTACTTTTCATTAAATTGAGGACGTTCTATTGGTTCAACTTCTTCTTCAGTTTTTTCAGAAGCATTATTTTTTGCTAAATATTCTTCTTTTTCTTCTTTATCTAAAATTTGAAAACTAACATAGTCGCCAAAAACTTCTCTAATACAATCTGCTAATTGTTTAGAGTTATTTTTTAAAATTTGTTTTTTTGCAGAAGTACTATAAGCACCCAAAATTAAAGTTTCTCCGTTTTTTAATTCAAGAGGTTCCAGTTTTGAAATCCATAAATCAAAAGTGATTGCAGAAACTAAATTTTGCATTTTTAAAAGCACTTTTTGCCACATTTCTTCTATTTCTTGCATATTTTTATCCTTTCATAAGTTTTGTTTGCAACTTTTTGTATCATATTTTTACTATCGTCATCGGCAACTTTGTTTTTATGTATCTGTTTACATTTTGTACATTTATATACTAGCACATAACCTTTATTTTGTGAATACTCTAAATCAAATGGTTCCAAAATTCCAAGGCAATCATTTTGCCTATCCCCGGGGTTTATATCCACGTGCAACGAGCATAGGCAGTAAGGACAATGGTCCCTTGAGGAATACTTTAATGGCATTACCGTTTTTCCACAGTTTTCGCATATAAAACCATTATCATTTTTTGTAAACGTTTTCATACAACTAGCATTTTATATTGAAAATTAAAAAAAGTCAATCAAACAAACTTGTTTAAATTTCATCGTTATTTTTAAAAATTTACTTGTTACGACATTAAAAAAAATTGTATAATTTTTATATGATACAAATAACGAAAAATTGGTATGAGATTTTAAAACCAGAATTTGAAAAAGAATATTTTAAAAAACTTCAAGCTTGGCTTAACGATGAATATAGCAAATATACAATTTTTCCACCTTACAATCAAATTTTTAATGCGTTAAATATGGTTAAATTTAGTGATGTAAAGGTAGTTATAATTGGACAAGACCCATATCACGAGATAGGTCAAGCAATGGGAATGAGTTTTTCTGTTCCAGATGGAATTGAATTGCCTCCAAGTTTAAAAAATATATATAAAGAGATAGAAAATGAATATAACATAAAATGCTTGCCAACAGGTGATTTAAATAGATGGGCAAAGCAAGGTGTTTTACTTTTAAATGCTGTTTTAACTGTTAGACAAGGTCAAGCAAATTCTCATAAAGGAAAAGGCTGGGAAAATATCACAGCGGAAATCATAAAAAAATTAAATGAAAGAACATCGCCTGTTATCTTTATGCTTTGGGGAGGAAATGCTAAAGCGTTTGAGCCACTGATTACAAATAAAAATCATTACATTTTAAAGTCTGCTCATCCAAGTCCGCTTTCAGCATATAATGGATTTTTTGGAAATGGACATTTTAAAAAATGTAATGAGATTTTAAAATCGTTAAATGAGAAAGAAATTGATTGGATGTAAATTTCTCAAAATGCTTTAAACTAAATAAAATCAATTTTAAAAATATTAGGAGAATAAATGAATATAGCAATAATTGGAAGTGGTGGAGATGGTGCAGGGATGAACGAATGTTTGTTCAATTTATGTAACCTATTAAAAAAGCATAAAATTATTCTTTTTTATCACGGACTTCAAGGTATAATTGACAATGAAATAGCAAATATTGATTTAAAAACAATAAAAAGTGAACGTAAAAAAGGTGGAATTATAATTAAAAGTTCTAGAAGTAGTGAATTTTTAACAGAAAATGGTTTTAATAAATGTATTAAAAACCTAAATAAAAATAAAATAGATTTGCTTATTATTATGGGTGGAAATGGCTCACTTAAAGCGTGTTTAAAACTAAATAATGCAAATGTTAAATGTATTTTTATTCCAACAACAATTGATAATGATATAAAATTTAGTAATTATTCAATCGGACATTCAACAGCAATCGAAAATGCGGTCGACTTCATTGAAAAAGTCAATACATCAATGATTGCTTTTGATAGAACTTGCATATATGAAGTAATGGGGCGTCATTGTCCTGATATTGCTTTAAAAGTTTCTAAAAAGGTCAATGCTTGCTACTGTTACACTTCTTCAAGCACAAAACAAGATTTATTAAAAGCGGTTAAAAAGGAATTAAAAAACAACAACGCACCAATAATAATATTGCAAGAAAACACAACAGATATAAACGAACTTAAAAGTTTTTTAAGTTTAAAATTAAAAACAGTTGATGTTAAAAGTGCGGTTGTTGGCTATGTTCAACGTGGGGGCTTTGCAACAAAAGAGGATTTACAAATGGCTAGGGGATTTGCTAAAAAAACCGCGTACTGCGTTAAAAAAGGACTAAGCAATGTTTTAATAAGTTATGATGAAAAATTAAAGAATTTTAAATGCGTAAGTTTAGAAGAAATTAAAGGCTTATGTTAAATATTCTTTATCTTTTTGATTAAAAGGAGAAAAATATGTACGATATTATAATTATTGGAGCGGGACCCGCTGGTCTTACTGCTGGAATATATGCCGCTAGAGCGAATAAAAAGGTTTTACTAATAGAAAAGTCTTTTGTTGGCGGGCAAGTGACAAACATACATTCAATTAAAAATTATCCTGGGTTTTTAGATATTAATGGCTTTGACCTTGCTTTAAAATTAAAAAAGCAAGTGGAAGATTTAAATGTTAAAATTTCAAACGAAGAAGTTATCAAAGTTGACCTTTTGAATGATACAAAAATAGTTAAAACGCATAATAATATTTATGAATGTAAGGCGGTGATTATTGCCACTGGAGCATATGCAAAACCTCTTGACGTTAAAAATGAAAAAGAGTTTATAGGTAAAGGTTTGAGTTATTGTGCAACTTGTGATGGTGGATTTTTTAAGGATAAAGTTGTTGCTGTTGTTGGTGGAGGTAACACATCTTTTGATGATTGTATTTATTTGTCCAATTTAGCAAAAAAAATATACTTAATTCATAGACGTGATGTTTTCACTGGTGACAAAGTAACATATGAAAAAATTAAAAGTATGGCAAGTGGAGAAAATAAAAAAATAGAAATTTTAACGCATTGTGTTGTAACTAATTTAATTGGTGAAAATGTTTTGCAAAAAATTGAAGTTTTAAACAAAAAGGATAATAAAATCATTACATTGCAAGTTGATGGAATTTTTGTTGCAATTGGCAGAAAACCCGACACGGACATTTTTGCAAATCAAATTAAACTTACTGAAAATGGATTTATTGAAACGGATAGCAATATGCAAACAAACATTAAAAATGTTTATGCTATTGGTGATGTTAGAAATACATCATTAAGACAGATTGTAACCGCTTGCTCTGACGGAGCAACCGCTGTTTCAGAATTTTTAAAAAATAATTAAAATTAATTAAAAAATAATTAAAAATAATTAAATTTTAAATATTTTTGCTTTTTTTTGCTAATATCTGCTAAATTTTTGCATATTTAAAATTTTTGATATATTGAAAAAATTTAGTTTTTTTAAAGAACGTATTGAATTAAAATTTAAAAGTATATTATAAAAGCAATTAATCCATTTTTAAACAAATTAATGTTTTATGAGGAATAGATTAAAAGTGTTTTATATAAAAGGAGAGCACAAATGATAGAACTAAAAAATATTAATAAAACATATATTGCAGGTGATAATTATGTTAAAGCATTAAACGACATAAATATTTGTTTTAGGGAAAAAGAATTTGTTTCGGTGCTTGGACCTAGTGGTTGTGGAAAAACAACTCTTTTAAATATTTTAGGCGGACTTGATAGGTATGACAGTGGTGACATAATTATTAATGGGATTTCAACCAAAAAGTTTAAGGATAAGGACTGGGATGCGTACAGAAACCACTACATAGGATTTGTCTTTCAAAGTTACAATTTGATATCTCATTTAAGCGTGATTGAAAATGTTGAACTTGCTTTGTCAATTGGAGGCACAAACAGGAAAGAAAAAAGAAAACTCGCCTTAAACGCTTTAGATAAAGTTGGTTTAAAGGAGCAGGCAAAGAAAAAGCCAAATCAACTTTCTGGCGGACAAATGCAAAGAGTTGCAATTGCAAGAGCAATTGTTAATAATCCAAAAATTATTTTAGCAGATGAACCTACTGGTGCGTTGGATAGTGAAACAAGTTTGCAAGTTATGGAAATATTAAAGGAAATTTCCAAAGAGCATTTGGTTATTATGGTTACACATAATAATGAATTAGCGGAAAAATATTCTAGCAGAATAATAAGGTTGCTTGACGGAAACTTGATTGATGATTCAATGCCTTATACTTGTGAAGTAAAAGAAACTATAACAGAATTTCAAAAACCAAAAAGTGCAATGAGCCTTTTTACAGCGTTTAGTTTATCTTTCAAAAATCTACTTACCAAAATAGGCAAAACGCTCCTTACAAGTTTTGCGGGGTCAATTGGCATAATTGGGATAGCGTTAGTTTTGGCTGTGAGCACTGGAATGAATACATATATTGGTTCAATGCAATCAAATGCTCTTGGGAATTATCCAATAACAGTTTCGGCAATAAGTGTCGATATGGATAAGTTAACAAGTTTTTCGCAAAGCGAAAACGAGGAAGAAATTCAGACAGATGAAATTGTTCCATATAATTACACAGCAAGGTATATAACCTATGGTCATTACAATAATTTAACTTCCGAATTTGTGCAAAAAGTGAAAAATTTTGAAGAGCAAGATAAAAATTCTGGTTCAAGCAAATTAAATGTAATTGAGTATAACTTTTTTACTCCTGTTAGATTTGTCACAAAAATGAATGACGGCGAAACAACAAAATATAAGTATTGTGCAAGACAAAACGTAACAAGCATTATGACGGGCAGTGCTAATTCATATATTTATCCAATGCTCGACAATCTAGACTATGTTATGGAACAATATGAATTAATTGCAGGTGAACTGCCAAGCTTGAATCAAGAAGGTTATTGTAAAGATATGCTACTAGTAGTTGGTGAAGGCAACAAAATCAACTATAAAACTCTTGAAGAAATTGGCATAAATTGTGAAATGGAAGGTGCTAAAGGTTATAAAAAAATTAAATATTCTGATATTTTAGGCAAGGAATATAAAGTTATAACAAATAACCAATATTACACCCCAAATTATGACGGTGATGAGATTACTTCTTTTGATAAATTAGATACAAATAATCAAACTGTTTTGACTGAAAAATATGCTAGTTCTGATATAACTTTAAAAATTAGTGGAATTATAAGATTAAAAAGTGATGCAACAACTGAGTTAATTGATTCGGGTCTTGCCTATATGCAAAGTTTCGAAAGTTTTTATAGTGAAAATTGTAAAAATTCTTTGATAGCAACCGAGCAATTAAAAAGAAAACAAAATGGAAATTACACTTTTTATGATAACTATGTTTTATCAGTAAGTGAATTGTCTGGAGTTTTGCCCTCAACAGGATTTGCAAGTGTAAATGAAATAAATGAATTTTTATTATTAAAATATGGCTATGAATTATCCAAAGATGATGCTTTCGAGGTTGCAATGCAACAAATAGGTATAAGTAAAATCCCAGTTGGAATAAAATTCTATGCAAAGAATTTTGAAGGAAAAGATAGCATTATTAAAATGATAAATGATTATAACTCTAAATTTGAAAATAATAATCAAAAAATCGTTTATTCTGATACCACTGGCTTTATTACATCAACATTGGGTGAACTTGTTAAAATTATCTCATATGTTTTAATTGCTTTTGCGGGAATATCTTTAATTGTATCATCAATTATGATTGGAATAATCACATATACTTCAGTTATTGAAAGGACAAAAGAAATTGGAGTGCTAAGAAGTATTGGTGCAAGAAAAAAAGACATTTCAAGAGTGTTCAATATGGAAACATTCATAATTGGCTTTTCAGCAGGACTTATTGGTGTTTTAGTTACATTTGTTTTGACATTCCCAATAAGTAGCATAATATCAAGCATTGCTGGAGGAAACTTGGGTACAAATCTCGCTGTGCTTAAATTTAGCGATATGGTAATTTTAACAATAATTTCAACAGCATTGACATTAATTGCAGGACTCATTCCAGCACGAGTAGCCTCAAAAAAAGACCCAGTTAAGGCCCTACGAGCAGATTAAATAACTCATCCTATTGGAAATATTTTTGACTAACACAAAATTGAGTTACTAATCGAAACACGTTTACTATCGCTCTCTTGTCGGCAAGCAAGGCTAAAAAGATGTGAACTTTTGTAAACATTTTGCTTCAATCACTAAATTAATTGTTAATTATCAAAAACTTAAACTTGCATTATATTTCAACATTACTATTACAAAAAAACACGGCTAAAATTGGTTTATATGTCAATTTTGTCGTGTTTTTATTTTTTTAATATTAAATTTTAAATAGGTATTTCAACTTTGCTTTTTATGCAATTTGATTACCTAGTTAAACAAAGATATTTCTTTATTTTCCTTTTTTACCTCTTTTGGTTTAACATAATCAATTAACATGGTTTTAATTTTTTCATTTTTTTCAAAAATTTTACTATGCTTTTTATCATTCTCTTTATAAAGTTTACCTAATTCGTTTAATTCTTTGGCAAGTAATGATTGTTTTTCTGTTAAGCAATGCATATTTACTTTTTTAAGAGTACTTAGTTGTTCAATCATTTTTGAAAATTTGCAGTATGTATCATTTTGTTCAAAGTCTTCGTAAAATTTTTGAAACTTATACTCGTGTTTGACGTTTCCAATCATAAAATCTTCATAGTGATTTTCATAAACTTCCATAGTCACACAGCAGTTTTGGTCTTTTAAAAAATAGTTTCCGTAAATTGTAATTAAATTCTTAAATTTTTTTGTATCGTCCAATGACTTATTTTTTATCGCCATTTTACCTAAACTTTCAACAGTTCTTGGACCAAAAATTTTTGTTCTTATTTTTTCAAATAATTTTGACATAAAATTCCCCTAATATATTACTAGTTTAACATTTTTAAATAAAATGTCAATATTAAATATTTTTTTGGTTAAAAAGAAAAATTAAAAGTAACAAAAAAGGTTTAAAAAAAGTGATTTTCGCTAATATGTTTAGTAAAATCTTACAAAAAGGGAAAAAACACTATAAAAAATTTATCACATTCTACCATAAATTTTAACCATTTTTCTCTTGCGGTAGATTGAAAATTTAAAAGCAAAAAATTCAGTTAAAAAAAACATATATAATATTTTTTAAACTTCTCTTAACATAAAAAACAAAAATTGCATAAGTAAAAATATGAAAAAAATCAGAGTTGGCATTATTGGCTATGGTAATTTAGGAAAAAGTATAGAACAAATAGTTGCAAATGATGATAGTTTTAAACTTGTGGCAGTTTTTAGTAAAAGACTTGTAAAATCCAATTACACAGTGGCAGACTTTCCAAGTAATATAGGTAAATATAAAAACAAAATTGACGTTATGTTTTTGTGTGGAGGAAGTTCATCAAATTTAATGGAACAGGCAAAAGAGGCTTTAAACTATTTTTGTTGTATTGATGCCTTTGATACTCATAAAAACATTCCAATTCACTTAAAGAATTGTGATACTTTAGCTAAAGAAAATAAAAAGGTTGCTTTTTGCTCTTTTGGTTGGGACCCGGGGCTTTTTAGTTTAATGCGTGTTCTTTTTACATCGCTTGGAAATCCCACATACACCGCTTGGGGAAAAGGTGTTAGTCAAGGGCACAGTGAAGCAATAAGATGTATAAAAGGTGTTAAAGATGCAACTCAATATACAGTGCCAAATATAAAAATCATAGAACAATTGAAGTCTGGAAAGTTGCAAAGGTTGGAGAATGATAAAAATTTACATTTAAGAGAATGTTACATTGTGGCGGAACCGGAAAATAGACCTAGCATAATAAAAAAAGTAATTGAAATGCCAAATTACTTTTTAGGATATCAAACTAAAATAAGATTTATTGATGAATATAAAATGCAGAAGCATAAAAATTTATTTCACGCAGGTGAAGTGTTTACTGTGGGCAATGAAATGAATTTTAAATTATCTTTAAAAAGCAATCCTGATTTCACAGCTAAAGTTTTGGTAGTCTATTCAAAAGTATTGTTTAAATATTATCTATCAGAGCAGTATGGAGCCTACACAATTTTGGATATTCCATTTTCTCACCTTTTAAAAAATAGTGAAAAATTAATTTAGTAATTGTTGATTTTTAAATTCTTATTACTTAACATTTTTTTAATAGCCCAGTTGAGCCAAAGCCACCTTGACCTCTATCTGTGTTTGAAAGTTCTTGAATTTCCACTGTTTCAACATATTCAATTGAATTAATAACAAATTGTGCTATTTTTTGACCTTTTTTTATTAAAAAAGGTTCTTTTGTGTTTAAATTATACAAAATTACTCCAATTTCACCTCTATAATTTTCATCAACAGTTCCTGGGGAATTCAAAACAAAAACACCATTTTTTAAAGCAATACCGCTTTTTGAACGGACTTGACCTTCTGTGTTTTCTGGAAGTTCACAAGCAAGACCTGTTGGGATTAATTTCCAAGTAAGAGGCTCTATAATTTCTTCTTTAATGCTGTAAAGGTCCATACCAGCATCGCCGTCATGTGCATAGTCTGGAAGAATTGCATCTGGGTCGAGTTTTTTAAATTTAACTACTTTTTTCATATTTTTTTCCTTTTATCTAATTTTAATAAAAGCATATCACATTTTAAAAAAAATCAAAACAAAACTGTGCGTTGTACTGAAATTTTTAATTATTAGATATACAAGAGAAACAACAAAAGGTTTGACTTTTTAAGGTTTTTAGTTTATACCTACTTTTAGAAAAATTTAAGGCTTGTTTAAAATAACTTTTGTGGTACATAAAATTTGAAAAAGTTATTTTAGCCAAAATAGGAGAAAAAATGAAAATTGGTGTGGTTGGTTTGCCAAATGTTGGTAAAAGTACTCTTTTTAATGCAATAACTGAGGCGGGAGCGGAAAGTGCAAATTATCCTTTTTGCACAATTGAACCAAATATTGGTGTTGTTGCTGTAAAAGATGAAAGATTAGATGCTCTTGCAAAACTTTACAACACAAAAAAAGTTACTCCAGCAGTAATTGAATTTGTTGATATTGCTGGGCTTGTTGCAGGTGCAAGTAAAGGCGAGGGGCTTGGTAACAAATTTTTAAGTCATATTCGAGAAGTTGATGCAATAGTTCACGTAGTACGTTGTTTTGAAGATTCAAACATAATTAATGTAAATGGCAATGTTGACCCTGTTAGGGACATTGAAGTCATAAATTTGGAATTAATTTTAGCCGACCTTGATAGTGTTACAAAACGTTTAGAAAAAGGCTCAAAAATGATTAAAGTAGGCGAAAAATCCGCTATGTTAGAAGTTGAAGTTTTAACCAAAATAAAACAAGCATTGGAAAATGGTAAACCTGCTCGTAGCATTGATTTTGATGAGGAAGAACAAAAAATTGTTAAAGAGTTTTTCTTGCTTACAACAAAGCCTGTTATTTATTGTGCAAATATTGGTGAAAATGATTTAGGAAAACCAAACAATAAATATGTTACAGCCGTTGAAGATTTTGCTAAAAATGAAGGTAGTGAAGTTATCTCTTTGTGTGCTAAAATTGAAGAAGAATTAACAAAACTAGAACCAGATGAAAGAGAAATGTTTAAACAAGAATTAAACATTGAAGAGAGCGGTCTTGAAAAGTTGGTTGTTGCTGGCTATTCGTTGCTTGGGCTTATGAGCTTTTTAACTGCTGGCGAAACGGAAGTTAGGGCTTGGACAATTAAAAAAGGCACAAAAGCACCTCAGGCTGCGGGGAAAATACATACAGATTTTGAAAAAGGTTTCATTAAAGCGGAAGTTGTGTCTTACGATGATTTGATTAGTGCTGGCTCTTTTGTTAAAGCAAAGGAAAACGGAAAAGTTAGAATTGAAGGCAAGGACTATGTCGTTCAAGACGGAGATGTTATGCTTTTTAGATTTAATGTTTAATTTGCTTTAAGATTTTTGTATAAAATTATCTTAATTTGTTTGCTAAAACATTTGTGATAATATACAATATATGTATATGAATTTTAGACATTTTAAAAAGGAGTTTTTATGGAAAATAAGGCAAAAAATATTCTTTTAACAACTTTGGTTTTGCTTGTTTATTTAGGTTTTTTTATTGGAATTGGTTTTATTTGGAATTTATTTTGGACAATGGATAAACCTACAACAATTATCTATTGGGTAACTAAAGGTATTTGTTGTCTTTTTGTTGTGATTTTTGCACTTTATATGCTTCTTGCAAAGTCCGACAAAGGTGTTGGGGCAATGCAATTGTTCTTCTCGCTTTTACTTTCTTGCTTACCAATTGTTTTAAGAGCAATTTGTTTAATCCCTACTGCTGGATTGTACATTGCAATCGTTTTAGCATTTATTTTAATTAGTTTGTATGCTATAACAATGATTTCTTTGTGTGCTTATAGCAATGGCGAAGGGAATAAAAAATTGTAAAATGACATTAAAATTTTATTTTCAAATAAAATTTTTGAGCTTGGCATTATCGCCAAGCTCGTTTTGTTTTCCAAACAAAACAATGTCATTTTTTTAGGCTGCGTCGCACCTAGGAATATGTCACTTATCAGTGCCGCATTCCTCTTTGCTCCTTGTAATATCACATCGGAAGTAAATTTTGAAGCGAGTTCAAAATTTGATGCTAACGCACTATGCAAAATCTTATTTTGCACTTCCTCGTGATTTTAGTCTGCTATCACTTAGCAGTGCAATTAAGGGAATGTAAACATATAACAAAAAAACAAGGCAAAATAATTACTAAAAATAATTTTGTCTTGTTTTTAATTATGCGAAAGGATTACTTGTTATGAATTAAAATCGACTTCAAATGAAAGTCCTAGTTTTTGGAATGTATCTATTGCTTGAGTAGTTAGTTCAATTATTGGTCTTTCTTTGGCATTAGTAAAATATAATGTAAAAACTGCCGAACCATCATTTGATTCTAAATAGTCTTTTAAATCTTTGAAATTGGTTGCCATTTTTTGAATAAATGCCTCTAAAACAAGGTGAGTATTCACATCTGTAAACTCTTTAGATTTATACCATAGTTTAGCCATTTTTTCTTTGCCTTTAAATTCGTTATAAGATGTTTTTTTGTATGCTTTTATTCCAAAATGTTCTTCCGTTAAATCAACGTCAATATCTTTTTTGAACATTAAGTGTAAACTAAAATGATATGAATATTTTGTATTTTGCATCATCATTTTTCTTCCTCCTTATTTTTACCATAAATTTTAAAAAATTCTTCTTTTGACATTTCAGTATCAATTACATCTCTGCCATCTTTACTTTCTATTGTAACAGTTTCTCCATTGTATATATCATAGCGTCCGCCATTACTTACATACTCATCTTTTACTTCTTCTGCGTCTATGCCATTTTGTTTTAAATAGCTATCGCTAAACTTTTTATTATTTGACCCCATAGCTTCTCCTAAATAGCCTAAAATTGGTATTTTTAGAACTTTTTATCTTATCTATTTAATGTAATATACTTTTTTGCAATATAAATCAACAAAATTGCTAAGATTTCATAATTGTAAGTATTTGATATAATCATCCCATTTGTGCTCCCTAATGGGCATTGGATTATGATTTTTGAAATATAAAATCATTGCTGGACTAATACCATTATAGTTGTCAACAATATCTATTTTTATTACTATATCTTCATCAATTGTTTTTTTCACTTTACTATGATAATTAAAGTACATATATTTATTGTCTTTATTTTTTGATAAAATATTGAAAGTTTTTTAAATACGCATTTTAAAGAGAATATCGAAAGCATTTTGCTCGTCTTTTTGTGGGCTGTCCGTAAAGCTCAAAGTGTAAGCAATCATTTACATCTTATTGTTTGACATTGAATTGATAAAGTAGTAAAATTAACTCTATTGTGATGAAGGGAATAACCAAATTATTCTTTTTATCAAACTTAATGTTTTTTTAAAGATATTTAAAAAGGCTAGAGATAAAATTTTTGGAATTTTAAAGGAGAATCAAAAATGGATTTGTTTGCAAAAACAGAAGGCGAACATAATTATACAGTCGCAAAAGAAAAAGGTATTTATCCTTATTTTCACGAACTTCGCAGTGGGCAGGACACAGTTGTTGATATGGAAGGAATCAAAACTGTTATGATAGGCAGTAACAACTATTTAGGACTAACTTCAAACCCTGAAGTAATTGAGGCAGGTGTTGAGGCATTAAAAAAATATGGTTCAGGAAATAGTGGTTCACGCTTTTTAAATGGTACACTTGACATTCACGTTAAACTTGAACAAGAACTTGCTGATTTTTTACATAAAGAAGCGTGTGTTTCTTTCTCAACTGGTTTCCAAACCAATTTGGGAATAATAAGTGCAATTGCTGGTAGAAATGATGTCATTTTGTGTGATAAGGAAAACCACGCAAGTATTTATGATGGTTGTCGTTTAAGTTTTGCAAAACTTATTCGTTATGAACATAGTGATATGCAGGACCTTGAGGCAAAATTAAAAGAAGTTCCTTCTGATAAAGGTATTTTGATTGTCACTGATGGCGTTTTCAGTATGGGTGGTGACATTTGTAAGTTGCCAGAAATTGTGGCTCTTGCAAAAAAATATGGTGCTAGAACAATGGTCGATGATTCTCATGGCTTAGGTGTTTTAGGTGAACACGGTAGAGGCACTGCAGAACATTTTGGACTTGAAGACCAAGTTGATATTTATATGGGTACTTTCTCAAAATCTCTTGCTTCATTGGGCGGTTATATGGCAAGCACTAAAAAAGTTGTTGAGTATGTTAAACATACATCTCGTCCATATATTTTCAGTGCTAGTATAACTCCAGCTTCTGTAGCGTGTGCTAGAAAAGCTTTGGAAATTTTAAGAAATCACCCTGAGAGAGTTAAAGCATTAAGAGATATATCAAACTATATGCGTCAAGGCTTAAAAAATTTAGGCATTAAAGTTATTGATGGCACAACTCCAATTATTCCTATTTACGTTTATGAAGATGAAAAAGCATTTATGGCTTGCAAACTTTTGCTAGAACGTGGGGTTTATGTTAATCCTACAATTTCTCCAGCTGTTCCTGTTGGGCAAGCAATACTAAGAACATCTTACACTGCGACACACACAAAAGAACAAATGGATTATGCTATGAAGCAAATTAAAGAAGTTTTGGATATTTTACACGTCTGTTAAAAAGATGTAAATGAATGCTTACGCTTTGCACTACGTGTTTTTGCCCACCTAAAGTACGGGCAAAAAGCTTTTGCGTAAAACTCGCTTAAAGCATGTCATTTACATCTAGAGGGAATAAAGCCACTTGGCGAAGAGCATGCTTCGAAGAAATTTCACATTTGTAAATGTTTGCTTTCACTTTGAGCTTCGCATTTAGCCACCAAGATAAGGTTAAATGCTACGTAAAATCGTTCAAGCAAAACATTTACATCTTGGAGGGAAGAGGCCACTTGGCGAAGAGTATTCTTCGAAGAAATTTCACATTAGTAAATGATTGATTAAAGCTCAAGCACTACGTGTTTTTGCCCACCTAAAGTACGGGCAAAAAGCTTTTGCGTAAAACTCGCTTAAAGCATGTCATTTACATCTCGAAGAAATAAGGATGATTATAAAATTAAAAATTAAAAAATGTAATAAAGCCACTTGGCGAAGAGTATTCTTCGAAGGAATTTTTACTCCTCAGCCAAGGGGAGATGTCAGTTGAAAATTGACAAAGAGGTTTTTATGATTGCTTACATTTTGCGGTAGTTATAGATGGTTGATGTTTAATGTTTGATAATCATTATTTTCCCTCTCCTGCCAAGGAGAGGTGGCAGTCAAGAATTGACTGACGGAGAGGTTAAATTAAAGTAAATACTTTCGCTATAACACTTTAAGTGCTTGACGACAAATAAAAAAAGTTAAATGCTACTTTTGGGGGCGTTTAAACAAAACAATAAAAAATAGTACAAAAAATTTAAATTTTTAGGATAGTTATGAAACAATTTACAGTATTAGATACAAAACCAAATTTTGGAGAATTTCAACCTGAAGTTATAAAATTTTGGAAAGATAATAAAATTTTTGAGAAATCATTAAATAATCAAACTGATAAAGAGGTCGTATTTTATGACGGACCTCCATTCCCAACTGGAAAACCACATCACGGTACGGTTTTGGTGTCTTTTATCAAGGATATGATTTCACGTTATTGGACTATGCAAGGGTATAGCGTTCCAAGAGTTTGGGGTTGGGATTGCCACGGCTTGCCAATTGAAAATCAAGCAGAAACAGTTCTTGGAATAACTGACAAAAATGAAATTGAAAAAAATTTAGGCATTGAGGCATTTAACGACAAATGCTATGAAATTGTTTCCAACAATAATGATGCTTGGAGAGAATATGTTGAGCAAATGGCTCGTTGGGTGGATTATGACGGTGCTTACAAAACAATGACTCCAGATTTTATGGAAAGTGTAATGTGGGCATTTAAGGAATGTTACAAAAAAGGTTTGATTTATAGAGATTACAGAGTTACTCCTTATTGTACACACTGCGAAACTTCACTTTCAATTTCCGATACAAGAGAGTCTGATTCAACTAGACCTCGTCAAGACAGGTGGATTATTGTCAAATTTAAATCTGACATTGTTTGTGAAAATAAAACAGTATATATGCTTGCTTGGACAACAACTCCCTGGACTCTTCCATCAAATATGTGCCTAGCAGTTGGAAAGGACCTTGATTATGCCTTTGTTGAAGTTGAAGAAGGCGTTGTTTATGTGGCTTGCGTAAACACGTTAAAAAATTTCAAAAATATATTTGGCGAAGAGCCTAAAATAATAAAAACCGTTAAGGGTAGCGAACTTATTGGTGCAAACTACGAACCTATTTTTGACTATTTTGCTAGCAAAAAAGCAGAGGGTGCATTTAGAGTTGTGTCTGCTGACTATGTTGGAGCGGAAGATGGTGTTGGCATTGTCCACACAGCCCCAGCATTTGGTGAAGACGATTATTGGACTTGCAAAGCAAATAAAGTGCCACTTGTAAACCCTGTTGACGCAAAAGGTCAATTTACTGAAGAAATAACAGATTTTTATAAATTACAAGAAAACAAAACTGTAATTGAAATGAATCCTGTTGTAATTAGATTTTTATATGAAAAAGGCATTGCTGTTCAAGACGGAACAATTGAACACAATTATCCACATTGTTGGAGATGTAAACGTCCTTTAATTTATAAAGCAATGGACGCATATTACTTCAGCATTGACAAAATTAAAGATAAATTAATTAAAAACAATGAAAAAGTAAACTGGGTTCCTGAAACTGTTAAATATGGCAGGTTTGGCAACTGGCTAGAAGGTGCTAGAGATTGGAACATTTCAAGAAACCGTTATTGGAGCACTCCAATCCCTATTTGGAAATGTGATTGTTGTGACAATCAAGAAGTTTTGGGTAGCAAGGCGGAAATATTTGAAAAAAGTGGTTTAAAATTAGATAATCTCCATCGTCAATTTATGGATAAGGTAACTTTTAAATGCTCAAAATGTGGCGGAAAAATGACACGTGTTCCAGAAGTTTTGGACTGCTGGTTTGAAAGTGGAAGTGTTCCTTTTGCTTCTAAACATTATCCTTTTGAAAACAAAGAATGGTTTGAAAGCCATTTCCCAAGTGATTTTGTTGTTGAATATACAGGTCAAATTAGATGTTGGTTCTATTATCTTCACGTTCTTGCAACCGCATTATTTGACAAACCAGCCTTTAAAAATGCTGTCGTACATGGTACAATTTTGGCAAAAGATGGCAAAAAACTCTCTAAATCGTCAAAAAACTACACAGACCCAATGGAACTTATGAAAAAGTTTGGTACAGACGCTTTCAGACTTTATTTATATCAAACAAAAGCAATGCTAATAGGTGATTTGTTGTTTGACGAGGCTGGCATTGCTGATGCGTTGCAACAAATATTACTTCCTTATTGGAATTCTTGTAATTTCTTTATTTCATACGCAAACATAGATAAATTTTGCCCTGAAACCGTTAAAGAGCCGACAAGCACAAATAGCCTAGATAAATGGATACTTGCAAAACTCTATGAAACTGAAAAGAAAATCACTTCTTCAATGAATAAATATTATATCAACGAGTTTGTTCCAAGTTTGACATCATTAATTGATGGTTTAACCAATTGGTATATAAGACGTAGTCGTAGACGTTTTTGGTCTAGTGGTATGGATCAAGATAAAAAAGACGCATATGAAACTTTATTCTATGTATTAATTAATTTAACAAAATTGCTTGCTCCTGTTGCACCTATAATTACTGAAAAAGTGTACAAAAGTTTAACAGACGAACTTTCTGTTCACCTAACTTCTTGGCCAAACATTCCAGAAAAGTTTAAAGATGAAAAACTATTGAAACAAATTGATAGCGTTCAAAGAATAATTTATTTAGCACGTTCAGTTAGAAATAAATGCAAAATTAAAAATCGTCAACCTTTGAGTCTATTAAAAATAGCGTCATCAAATGCTGAACTTTTAACTCTTGCAAAAGATTTTGCAAACATTATTGAAGAGGAAATAAATGTTAAAAATATAGCATTTATGGACAACGTTCAAGATTTAGCAACAATCAAGTACGATCCAAACTTTAATGAAATAAGAGCAAAATATCCAAATGAAATTCCAACAATAATTCAAGCCATCAAAAAAGGAAACTTTAAATTTGTAACTGGCGGTGTTACTCTTGGTGATGATAAAATTTATGACGAAAGTATAATACTTGTAACATACTTATCAAAAGACGGAGATTTTGTTGCCAGTGATCGTGAACTTGTTGTTTCACTTGACACAAACATAACAAAAGAACTTGCTGAGGAAGGTCTTGCAAGAGAAGTTGTAAGAAGTATTCAAGATGCAAGAAAGCAAATTGGATGTGAAATAGTGGATAAAATCAAAATTGAAATTTCACAAAATTTCCCTGAAAATTGGACAAATTATGTTTGCAAGGAAACTTTAAGTGAAAATACACAAATTGAAAACCCTACAACAGTTATTAATCTTGAAGGCGATAATATTCAAGTTAAAATTTTGAAGTAATTAAAAACGCTCAAAAATAAACCGAAAAAAACGCCTTGAAAAATTTAAAACAAGTTTAAATTTTTTGAGATTGATAAAATCAATCTCACTTTGCTAAAAGCAAAGAGGCGTTTGTTTTAAACGGGAGAGAAAGCGCAAATACACTTGAAAATTAATTTATATGAATACGATATTTTGTAAACACAAAAAACGAGGCAAAATTTTACCTTGTTTTTTTGGGTTTTTAAATGATTTCATTTGATCCATTTTTTTCTTTTTCTTTTAACTGTAATTTTAAGATATCTGTTCTTGTGAGTTTATATTTGTTAAATATGAAAATCGCTAGGGCGATTGATATTGCACAGCCTAATATAACAATTACACCTAAAGCATTTTGAACTTTCATTGATTGAACAGGCTCGCTAGGTTTGAATTTTATAAAGTCCAGCAAAATTCCAATAATAAACAAAGCTAGAGAGTTTGCAACGCTATAGGCAAATGTCATATAACCACTATAAGTTGCAGTTTTGTTTGTATTGCTCTTTATTTTTTCCAGTGTAACAACATCTGCAAACATTGAAATAGGTAAGTTATACAAAGCACCAGTTCCAAATCCACATATAAATATAGCAGGCATAATTAACCAAAACACAACAGAAACGGAAACAAATGTTCTAAATCCAAAAATAAAGCCAACAATTCCTATTCCAATTAGTAAAACAACAAGTGCAACATTTAACGCTGGCTTTTTATCTATCCTTTTGCTTAAATAAATCCAAAATGGTTGACTAAAAATTGCTCCGCAAAAAAGAGCGGTCATTAAAAAACAAATTTGAGTACTTGAAAAGTGGAATGAAAAAGTGAAAAGATGCATACCAACGCTTGTTAAAAATGAAGCGGCGATTAAAGCAACTGAGTATCCAAAAATTAATGGACTGAAATTTTTGTTTTTTAATGTTTTAAAAAAGTTATAAAAGATTTTAAAAAACGCATTTTTTTCTTTTCCCCTTGTTTCAAATTCTGGAACTTCTTTAATTCTTTTCAGTGTTCCCAAAACGCAAGCTACTCCGCAGATAATACATAGAGCACTGGTGATGTATGAAATGTTAATGTAACCAGTTTGAACGAGTTGTCCTGCTCCATTTTTTGCAGGCATAAAAATAAACATTAAAATCGTTGGTAAAACCATTCCTATAATAAAAAATATTGTTTTGTAACCTTGAAGACTGCTTTGATCGTTATAGTCTGGAGCAATATCAATTCCAAGAGCAACATATGGTGTAGAGAAAAAGGTGCTAAATGTTTCAATTGTTAAAAGGCAAACTAAAAGCCAAATAAATTTAAAAGGTGTGCTTAAACTTTGTGGAATACTCCAAATCAATATGTTAAAAATTGCCATAAAAAATGTAGCAACCAACATATAGCCAAGCCTTCTTCCAAAAATTTTACTTTTAAATCTATCAGAAACATAACCTACTAAGGGGTCACTAAGCCCGTCCCAAAAGGCAGATATAGCAACGGCAACTCCAACTAAAGTTCCAGAAATTCCAAGAACACTTGTTCCAAAAAACATAATAAAATTGGACATAGTTTGAGAAATAGTACCATATCCTAAATTTCCAATTCCATACGCTAATTTTGTTTTTGATTGTAATTTTTTCACCTATTAACATTTTACGCAAAAAAATCATATTTTATGTAGAAGAAAATATCGCCAAGCGACAAATTTTAATTTGGCATTTGGCAGGATTTTCGCCCGTACTAACAAGCATTGGTTTGCGAGTAGCAAACTTTTGCGGGCAGCAAAATAAAATTTGAGTTATCAAATTTTCAATGCGGATTATGTAGAAGAAAATAATGCCAAGCTACACTGAAAGTGGCATTTGGCAGGATTTAAAGCCCGTACCAACGAGCATTGGTTTGTAAGTAGCAAAATAAAATTTGAGTTATCAAATTTTCAATAAGTATTAAGTATAAGAAAATATCGGTAATTACTTTTAAATATGTTTAGTAATATGTTTCGCTTGTTACAAAACAGCCCTTTTTGCAAACAAAAGAGCATAAATAGTTAAGTAAAAGCAAAACTTTCAATTTTTTAATATTTTAAATGCTAATTTGTTAGTTTTAACGCAAAAAATGTGTTATAATATGCGACATATGACTACAATAGATAAAATAATCAATGTTCACGCTGGACATAGAGAAAGACTCAGAAAGAATATAGCTAATAACGGCATCTATAATTTAGACGAATTACATTTTTTAGAATATTTATTAACTTTTACAATTACAAGAGCAGATACAAACCCAATTGCACACGATCTGCTAAAAGAATTTCATTCCATTGAAGGTATTTTTGAAGCAGATGTGGAAAATTTACTAAATGTGAAAGGTGTTGGAATCAAAACTGCTAGATTTTTACAATTTATGTCTGTTTCAGCATATATGTACAATAAATCAAAAGCAAATAGAAAGCCAAAACTTGAAACTGTTGGACAAATTATTTCTTACTTAAACAGTATAATTCCACCATCTCCAAATGAGCAATTGGTGTTTGTGATTTTAAATAAAAATTGGACAGTAAAGAATTATAGAGTGTTCAAGGGTGTTAGTCATAGTTTCATTAGTTTAAATTCAAATGAAGTTGCAGAATACTTAGTAAAATTCAAAGCAAATTTTTGTATTATCGCACATACTCATCCAAATCAAAGTGCATTGCCATCAATTGAAGACCTCAAAACATTTAAAAGTTTTCAAACTGTACTAAATGCTTTTTCAATAACATTGCTTGAAAACATTATTCTAGGTGAGGATGAAAGTTATTCTCTTAAAAATCAAATGTTCTATAACAATAGCGATTATAGTATCAGAATAGTTAATTCTAAAAATTATAATTATAACAACCATTAAAGGATGTAAATGTTTGCTTTCACTTTGAGCTTCGCATTTAACCACCAAGTGACGGTTAAAT
>ERZ808275.225-NODE-225-length-29778-cov-6.922787_pt1 | contig 29778 bp, 28 predicted proteins | sample MGYA00520894_ERZ808275 | MGnify/ENA primary metagenome ERZ808275 (study PRJEB31516, sample SAMN03275598) | gut metagenome | biome: mammalia-associated habitat; material: feces | host: Papio cynocephalus | place: Kenya | collected 2012-08-03 ... | reverse complement strand
AAGTGGTACGCGAGCTGGGTTCAAAACGTCGTGAGACAGTTTGGTCCCTATCTGTTGTGGGCGAAAGAAGTTTGAGTGGATTTGTCCCTAGTACGAGAGGACCGGGATGAACATGGCAACGGTATATCAGTTGTCTCGCCAGAGGCATGGCTGAGTAGCTGCCCATGGAATTGATAAACGCTGAAAGCATATAAGCGCGAAGCAGACCACAAGATTAGACTTCTCATTCGTAAGAAGTAAGTGCCCTCCAAAGTTAGGAGGTTGATAGGTTAGAGATGTAAGTGTCGTAAGGCATTCAGTCGACTAATACTAATAGCACGAGGACTTAATTTCTAAGATTTTAACTTGAGTTTAAAATCATAAAATTTTTCGGTAAGACATGTATAATGAATATCTAGTTTTCAGGGAACAATGTTTCTCTCTAATAAGTCTGGTGACGATGACACAGTGGACACACCTCTTCCCATCCCGAACAGAGAAGTTAAGCACTGTAGTGGTGAAGGTAGCCGTAAGGTAAGAATAGCACGTTGCCAGGCTTTTTTTGTGCTTTAAAGAATTAAGTTTTATTTTTTAAAGTATTTAATTTATGTTATAATATTTTCGTTTAAAAGGATTTAAAATGGAAAAAAAGCTAGAAACACTTAAAAAAAGTAATTTTAGTATTAGTTTAAAAGATATTTGTGGTTATATTGGGGATATATGTTGTGAAACATACGGTGTTTTAGGATTGGTATCTAGTAAGAATCCAATTGATGTTATATTAAAAAGAGAAAAATACAGTGAAGGCATAGGCGTCTATAAGATTGGTTCAAAGTACAATGTTGATATTCATTTGATAGTTGCTTATGGCATAAAGATTACAGAAGTTGCTAGTGAAGTTAGTAATCGTATATTATATTTTTTAAACAAAAAGTTTCCTAATTTGTTTAATAAAGTCAATGTTTATATTGAAGAATTACGTGATCTTTAATTTTTATATTGGAGAATTTAAAAATGAAAGTTATAAATGGCGAGAAATTTAAGATGTTGCTTATATCAGCAGCAAATAATTTATATAATCATTATCCTGAGATTGATGCTTTAAATGTTTTTCCTGTTCCAGATGGTGATACAGGAATGAATATGAATTTGACATTATCAAGTGGAGCTAAAGAAATTTTAAATCGTAATGATACTAGTGTTTATGAAATTTGCAAAGTATTTTCACGTGGGTTATTAATGGGAGCTAGAGGCAATAGTGGTGTTATTACCTCTCAAATTTTTAGGGGTTTAAGCCAATCATTTGATGGAAAAGAAACAATCAATGCTATAGATTTGGCTAATGGTTTTGATAATGGAAGAAAAGTAGCTTATAAAGCTGTCGTAAAACCTGTTGAAGGTACAATTCTAACGGTTATTCGTGAATCAAGCAGTGTCTTGATTGATAAAGTTACTGAAAAAACTAGCATTGAAGAAGCTTTAGATATCATCTTAAAGGAAGCTAGAGCATCATTAGCTAGGACACCTAACTTATTACCAGTTTTAAAAGAAGTGGGTGTTGTAGATAGTGGTGGAGCTGGTCTTGTTAAAATTTTAGAAGGAATGGATAGTGCAGCACATGGTGAATTCATTCAAAAAAATGAAGCTACTGCATTAGATGCTAATAAATCGAATGTTTCTGAGAATGTTAATTATGATATTAATTTTAAATTATTACTCGGTCCTAAGGATAATAAAAAAATATATCAAAAAACTAGATTTTTTAATGTTTTGAATAGTCGAGGAAATAATCTTAAAATCGATCAAAACGATAATATATTAGATATACATATTGAAAGCGAAAATGTTGGTGAAATTATATCTTTTGCTGAAAACTATGGAGAATTTATAAGTTTAAGTATATTTAGTAGCCTTGATAATGCAAATAGAACAAAGAATACTGAAGACAATAAAACGTCTAATAATGGTTTAAATGGTGATGATTTAAAAATAGATAAAGAATATGCACTTGTGGCAACAAGTAGTGGATCTGGTATTGATAAATTTTTTAATGATGTTGGTGTTAATTATATTGTTCCAGGCGGACAAACGATGAATCCATCGACTGAAGATTTTGTAAAAATTATTAAAGGAACACACGCTAAAACAGTTTATGTTTTCCCTAATAACGGAAATATTATTATGGCAGCTAATCAAGCACGTGATGTATTAAAAGATAAAATAAATGTAATTGTTATACCAACGAAAACTATAATGCAAGGTATTGTTAGTTCGATGATGTTTTCGGCTGACGTTGATACTAATGAAAATATAAAAGAAATGGAAAATGCGATAAAATCAGTAAAATCTGGATGTGTAACTTTTGCAATTAAAGATACAGATATTAATGGTGTGCACGTAAAAAAAGATGAATTTATGGCAATAAAAGAATCTAAAGATATATTGTTCTCTTGCAAGAGTAAGATTGATGCACTAATCGGATTATTAGATGAAATGGTTAACGAAGACACTGCAATTATTACAATCTTATTTGGGAACGATGTTACTAAAGAAGAAGAAGAAATGGTTTCTGATTATATTAAGTCTAAATATAGTGATTGTGATTTGGATTTACGACGTGGCGAACAACCAATATATAGTTTTTTAGTAGGTATTGAATAAAAAAATGTAATTTTCCAAAATTCCCCACTTATTATTAATAAGTGGGTTTTTATGATTATTAATAGAAGTTTTATATATCGAATTTATTTAACAAAAAAGCAAAAAGAAAATTTTAGGAAAATATTTGAAAAAAATGTTTTTTTGTTTAATTTGCTTTTGAAAATTAGGAAAAAGCAAATGAATAATGAAAATTATGAAAATATTTTTATAAAAGACCTAGTTAAGGAATATAAAGAATTATCTAATGGCAATTTATTGGCTTATATTTCTACTTATCATAATGTTGATATAATAATTAAAAAATACAAAAACGGATATATAAATGGTTTTCCAAAAGATAAAAACATTGATAAATATCCCAAAAAACTTCATTTTAATATCAAAACAACATTTTATTTAAATGAAAACAAAACAAGAATTTTTATATCAAAAATTGGTAATTTTAAAATTAGATACCATCGAAAAATACCTAATAACTCTTATATAAGGAATATTATTATTGAAGAAAAACTTGATAATGAATTTTATTTAAATATAGGTATTTCAGAAAATCATATTAAAACAGATACTGAAGTTAAAAAACTAGTTGGTTTAGATTATTCTTCAACTTCATTATTTGTAACTAGCGATAATGAAAGAGGTGATCAATATCTAGTAAGAGAATTTCTTACAAATAAAATTGTTAATATTCAAAAGAAAATGCAAAATTGCGTGTTAAACAGTAAGAATTATCTTAAACTTAAACACAAATTAAGAAAACTTCATCAGAAAATTGCAAATAAGCGTGAATTCTATTTGCATAGGGCTTGTAACGATTTACTTATAAAATATGATTTAATAGCTACCGAAACATTGTCATTAACAAATATAGCTTCGCATCATAAATTAGGGAAACATACTTATTCTAATGCATATAATAAATTTTTAAGTTTCTTGAATTATAAATCAATATTAAACGACAAAATATTTATCAAGATACCGCAATTTTATCCTTCAACTAAAATTTGTTCTAATTGTGGTAAAATTAAAAAAATAATGTATTTAGATGACAGAATGTATCAATGCGAATGTGGATTTATATGTAATCGTGATTTAAACGCAGCAATTAACATTCGTAATAAAGGACTAGATATTTTTCATAATAATATAAAAAAAGACAAAATTAAGGCATTTAATAATAAAAATGATTTTTTAAATCAGATTATTCCTTAATTAAAATTATATATTTATTCTTCAACCTTAGAGTATAGGGGGTTAGCCCATTTTACCTTAAATCCTAATTTATTGAGTGGGAAAATTCATTTTTTTGAATTATGCTACGGATACATAAGCTACTTTTATAAAAATAAAAGTAGCTAAATATTCTTGTCCTTAAAGTCTTACTTTTAATATAATATTAAATGAGGTTTTTTATATGAAACTAGTTATTGATATGATGGGCGGGGATTTAGGAAATAAATCAACAATTCCTGCTGTTAAAAAATTTTTAAGCGAACATGATGATGTTGAGATTTTTGCTGTTGGAGATTCAAATGTAGGTGAATCATTTAATAATGTTAAGAATGTAAAAACATTAATATCAAAAACCGTTTTGGCAATGGATGTCGATCCAATGACTGCTTATCGTGATAATGAGAGCAGTTTAATGGTTGGTGTTAATGCTTTCCTTAAAAATAATTGTGATGCATTGGTTAGTGCTGGCTCTAGTGGCGCATTATTAACTGCTTCTATCTTTAAAATTAAAAGATTGGAGAATGTTAAAAGACCAGGATTTATTACAACATTTCCATCTATGAAAGAAAATAAATATTTTGTTGTTTGTGATGTTGGTGCAAATAATGCGAATACTCCAGAAGAATTGCATCAATTTGCGAAAATGGCTTCTTTGTATTATGAATTTAACTTTAATAAATCAAATCCTGTTGTGGGTTTATTAAGTAATGGAACAGAGGATGAAAAAGGCAGTCCAGTTACTAAAGAAGCTTTTAAATTGCTGAAAAATGATGCTGAAATTAATTTTTTTGGAAATATTGAAGGAAGAGACGTTTTATTTTCTAATGTTGATGTACTTATTTGCGATGGCTTTACTGGGAATGTCTTTTTAAAAACAACTGAAGGCACAGCAAAAGCTATGTCTTATATGTTGAAAGAAGTTTTTAAACAAAACTTATGGACTAAATTAAGTTATTTAATTTGTCGAAAAGGTCTTAAAAAAATGAAAGATAAAATGGATTATAAAAAAGTTGGTGGTGCCTTATTAGTTGGTGTAAATGGCGTCGTCATTAAAGCGCATGGTAGCAGTGATGAAAATGCTTTTTTATCCGCTCTTGAGTTAGCATATAGATTAACAAAGGCTAATATTATTGAAAAGATGCGTGAGGCTTTAAAATAACATGAAAAAATTAGATGAATTCTATAGAACTTTTAAAATAAATCCTCATAATCCTGAGCTTTACGAAATGGCTTTTACACATTCGAGTTTTAATAGTGATGCTAAAACTCATCACCATGATTACGAACGTTTAGAGTTTATGGGTGATAGCGTTCTAGGTTTTGTTATTGCAAGCTTAATATATAATCATCATCCAGAAATGAATGAAGGAGTTATGACAAAAACTCGTTCGACCTTAGTTCAAACTAAGTCTTTAGCTAAAAAAGCAAGAGCATTTCATTATGATGAATATGTTAGAATTGGTCATAGTTTAACTAAATCTCAATTTATTAATAATGATCATATTTTAGAAGATATTTTTGAGGCAGTTATAGGTGCGATTTATATTGATCAAGGATTTCAATTTGTTTTTGATTTCATTTCAAAAATGTTTATTGAAGACGTTATTAATTTTGTGCCAAGTGAAGTTGAAGATTATAAGTCAAAACTTCAAGAAGCTATGCAAGCTGAGTATAGAGAATCGGTTGTTTATACTTTAATAAGTGAAAAAGGACCCCCACATGATAGAACATTTAATGTTGAGGTTTCCTTTAACGGACAAAGTCTTGGATGCGGAAGTGGGAAAAGTAAAAAAGAAGCAGAGCAAAATGCTGCAAAAGATGCTTTAAGTAAGGTTGCTAAATAGTTTATGGGTTTATTTAAATTTTTAAAAGAAAAAATATTTAATGCTAAAGAAAACCGTGCGATGGTTTCAAAATATGAAAAAGGTCTCTCAAAATCTAGAGCAAATTTTTCTAGTAAGCTTGATGATTTAGCGAAAAAATATCACGATGTTAATGAAGATTATTTTAATGAACTTGAAGAAATTTTAATAGAAGCTGATTGTGGCGTTGATTTTTCTTTAAAAATCATTGAAAAGCTTTTAAAAGAATCTAAAAACAATAATATAAAAGACCCTAAAGCAATTAACGAAATGTTGGTTGATGAGATGTTTTATAATTATGTAAGTGAAGGAAATGATATCCACAATGATATAATTTTTGCTCATAAACCTGAAATCTTATTAATGGTTGGTGTGAATGGTGTTGGAAAGACAACTACAATTGCTAAATTAGCTTATAGATATATCAACCAAGGGGAAAAAGTTTTACTTGTTGCTGCTGATACATTTAGGGCTGGCGCAACTGAACAGTTGCAAGTTTGGAGCAAGCGTTTAAAAACTGACATAGTCGTTGGTAAAGAAAATGAGGATCCAGCTAGTGTAACTTATAAAGGTGTCAAACAGGCAATTGATGGATGTTATGATTTAGTAATTATTGATACCGCTGGCAGGTTACAAAATAAACAAAATCTAATGAATGAATTAGGTAAAATTAAAAAGGTAATCAATAAAGAAGTAAATTATCCTATCGAATCATTTTTAGTTATTGACGCAACAACTGGACAAAATGGTGTTCTACAAGCGAAAGCATTTAAAGATTTAATAGATGTTACAGGCATTGTTATTACTAAAATGGACGGAACCAGTAAAGGCGGAATAATCCTTGCAATAAGGGATGAACTTCATATTCCTGTGAGGTTTATTGGACTTGGCGAAAAAATGGAAGATCTTGAAGAATTTGATTTGGATAAATATTTGTATGGTCTTTGCAGTGGATTAATTAAAAATGAATAATTTAGAAGAGTTTAACTACATAAACAATTTATATGAAATTTATAGAAATTTGTTAACTAAAAAACAAATTTTAGTAATGGATAATTATTATAGATATAATTTATCTTTATCAGAAATTGCTGAAGAAATCAAAATTTCGAGAAGTGCTGTTTTGGATACAATTAATCATTCAAAAGCTAAATTGATTGAATTTGAAACGCAACTTAAAATTTTTAAAAAACAAAATATGATAAAATCAATTCTTGAAAAATATCATGTAAGCGAACAATTAAAAGAAGAAATTTATAAGGAGTTATAAAATGGCTTTCGAATCATTAAGTGAAAAATTTACAAAAATTATTAAAAAAGTAAAAGGTCAATCCAGATTAACTGAAAGCAATATGGATGATATTTTAAAAGAGATAAAAATCGCTCTTCTAGAAGCTGATGTTAATTATAAAGTAGTAAAAGAATTTGTTGCTGAAGTTAAAGAAAAAGCTCTTGGAATGGAAGTTTTCACTAAGTTAAATCCAAGTGAAATGGTTGTTAAAATTGTTCGTGATGAACTTGTTGAGCTTTTAGGAAGCGGAAATACAAAGTTAATATACGCAAAAAATAGGCCTACAATTTTAATGATGGTTGGTTTACAAGGTAGTGGTAAAACTACGACATCAGCAAAACTCGCTTATTTAATGTCAACAAAAGAAAACAAAAAAGTCTTGCTTGTTGCCTGTGATATTTATCGTCCAGCCGCTATAGATCAACTTGAACAATTAGCGAATAGTATCAATGTTGATATATATTTTGATAGAGAAAATAAAAATCCTGTAGATATTTATAAAAAATCATATGAAAAAGCAGTAAACGAAAAATATGATGTTTTGATTGTTGATACTGCAGGTAGATTGCAAATTGATGATGTTTTAATGAATGAATTAAAAGAAATGAAATCCGCTATTAAACCAGATGAAATCCTTTTATTAGTTGATGCAATGGCTGGTCAAGATTCAGTAAACGTTGCTAAAACATTTAATGAAAATCTTGGGATCACCGGCGTTATTATGTCTAAAATGGATGGCGATTCTAGAGGTGGTGCTGCTTTATCAATCGCTAAAGTTACTAATGTTCCAATTAAATTTGTTGGTACTGGCGAAAAAATTAATAATTTAGATGTTTTTCATCCAGATAGAACTGCTGAAAGAATTCTTGGTATGGGTGACATTTTAACATTAATTGATAAAGTGCAAGAAAATATTGATGCTAAAGAAATGAACAAATCTGCTAAAAGATTTGAAGAAGGCAACTTTGATTTAAACGATATGTTAGAACAAATGAAACAAGTCAAGAAACTCGGAAGTTTTGGAGGGCTTTTAAAATTAATTCCTGGAATGCCTAACATTTCTAAAGAACAATTATCTATCGCCGAAAAACAAATGAAATCATTTGAAGTTATTATTAATTCGATGACTCCTTATGAAAGAAAACATCCTGAAGTATTAAAAAATAGTCGTAAGATGAGAATTGCAAAAGGCAGTGGAACAACTTCAGCTGATGTAAATAAAGTTTTGAAAAAATATGAACAATCAAAATTGATGTTTAAACAATTTAAAAATATTAAAAAAGGAGGAAAATTTCCTCCTGGATTTAATGGTTTTTAGTAAATTTACTTCCTTTTTCAATCGCTTCAATTTCCCATTTGGGAGTTTCTTTTTCGTCAATTTCTTTAAGTAATTTTAAATCTTGTTTGTTAAAATTATATTTTTCAAAAAGATCAGGTCGATATTTTTTTGTTAGGATAAAAGACGTTTTTTTGCGGAATTTTTCTATAGCCATGTGGTTGCCTGAATATAATATATTAGGAACTTTGTCTCCTAAAAAATCATATGGTTCAGTATATTGTGGATATTCTAGTAGATTATTAGTATAACTTTCTTCTTTAATTGACTCTTCGCTAATGACGCCTTTTATTAATCTTGAAATAGAATCAATTAAACATAATGCGGCAGGTTCCCCACCTGTAAGAATATAATCTCCAATTGATATTGATTCATCGAAATATTTATATATTCTTTCATCAATTCCCTCATAATGTCCGCAAAGTATTACAATTTCACTTTTCTTTGATAGTTCTAATGCTTTTCCTTGATTATACTTTGTTCCTCGAGGTGATAAAACGATTTTATATGAATCTAAAGATGCATTTTGAATTAATGCGTCATAAATTGGTTGGCACTTCATTATTAATCCAGCACCCCCACCAATTGGAGGAGTATCAGTGCGATTATATTTGTCTTTTGTGTAATCTCTAATGTTTATTAAATCTATTTCGATAAGCTTTTTTGCGATTGCTCTTTTAATAATCGAGCAATTTAAAAAAGAATCAAACATCTCTGGAAAGAGAGTTAAAATTTTAAATTTCATAAAAGACCCTCAATTATTTTGATAACAATAGATTTGTTTTCTATATCAATTTTTAGAATAAATTGTGGTATAAATGGAACATAAAATTTTGCGCCATCTTCTTTTTTACAACATAAAGTGGTTTGTGCAGGAAATTCTTCAATAGATAATACTTCACCAATTTTTTCATTATTTTCGTTAAAAGCACTCGAACCAATAAGATCACTATAAAAAAATTGATTTTCGTCGAGTATGCTATTATCTTTTAAAGCAAATAAATCTTTTTTTAAGAGAACATTTGTGCTTTCTAAATTTGGATATTCTTCAAAAGAAACAACATAAAAATCGGAATTTAATATTCTAAATGTTTTGACAGTAATTTCTTCGTATTTATTGCCATTTTTAATGAATATTATATTTCCTTTTTCAAATCTTTTCTTAGCAAAAGATGTCGTAGAGAAAACTTTTACTTCGCCTTTTAAACCTACTTGTTTTGTGATTGTTCCAACTTTTAAATACATATTAATATTTTAACCAAAAAGAAGAGTAGAAACTACTCTTCTTTTTTATCGAATGATTCAAATTTCAAATGAATATGAACATTTTCCAGTTTACCAGATACTGAGATAATGTCTCTTATAGCATTGGCAACTACACCTTTTTTACCAATTAATCTCGCTGTGTCTTCGTTTTCGGCAACGATTAATAAGGTAATATCATTTGGTGTTTCGCTTGCTTGTTCTCTAATTAAAACTGCATCAGGTTTTGAAATTATTGGATCAATGATAGTGTGAACTAATGCTTTATAGTCCATGCTTTATTGTTCCTTTTTAGGGCTTTTTGTTTTTACAACTTTAGCTTTCTTAGGTTTATCGGCTTTAGCTTTTGCTTCTTTAGCTTTTGCTAAAATACCTTGTTGATTTAAAATAGCTTTAACTGTATCGCTAAATTGAGCACCATTATTAATCCATTTAATTGCAACATCTTCAAAAATAACAGCACCTTGTTTTCCTTTTTGTGGATCATAATATCCAACTTGTTCAAGATATCTTCCATCTTTTGAATAACGGCTATCAGCTGCAACAATTCTATAAAATGGTGATTCATGTCTTCCAGCTCTAGCTAATCTAATTTTAACTGCCATAAATTTTCTCCTTCTAAAACATTAATATTCTAGTTATAATATTTCTTACTGTCAAGTATTTTTACTTAACAGGTATATTTTTTTAACTATTGTTTTACAAACAATAGATTTTGTGATATATTAATTAAGCATTTTTAATGCTACGGACGTTCCGCTTTAATTGTCACTATTATATGAACGCCAAGAGAACGATACAAGAAAGGAGTAACCTAATATGAATAAAAATTTAGCTAAAGAGATTACTGCTAGTCAATTAAAAAGCAATGTCCCTGATTTTGGATCAGGTGATACTGTACGTGTTTCAGTAAGAATTACTGAAGGTAACAAAACCAGATTACAAGCTTATGAAGGTGTTGTTATTTGCCGTAGAGGTGGTGGAATTAATGAAACATTCACTGTAAGAAAGATGTCAAGTGGTATTGGCGTTGAAAGAATTTTCCCACTTCATTCTCCAAACGTTGCCGAAATTCAAGTTATCAAAAAAGGTAAAGTTAGAAGAAATAAAATTAATTATATTAGAACAAGAACTGGTAAAGCTGCTCGTATTAAACAAGTTTTATAGTTTAAATTGCATTATAAGTGACTTAAAAATAGATGGTTATCCATCTATTTTTTTATGCTTTTCATGAATATAATATTGATATGGAAAATAAAGAAAAAAATGTTCATTGGTTTCCTGGCCACATGAAAAAGGCAACCATTAAAATAGAAAATCAATTAAAACTTGTTGATTTTGTCATTATTTTATTAGATAGCAGAATTCCGCTTGCTAGCCAATCTGATTTATTAGAGGCGATTGTTAAAAATAAACAAAAATTGTATGTTTTAACAAAAGTTGACTTAAGTGATGAAGAAATGACAAAAAGATGGGTTAAAGAACTTTCAAAAGATGGAAGTAAGGTAATAACATTGGATTTAACTAATAATAATTCAAAAAAGAAACTTCTTAAAAGCGTTGAAGAGTTCGAATCTTTAAAAAAAGAAAAATACGCAAAAAAGGGAATAAAAAATGTTACAACTAGAGCAATGGTTCTTGGTATTCCTAATGTTGGCAAATCAACATTAATTAATCTTTTTGCATCCAAAAAAATTGCCATTACCGGGAATATTCCAGGCGTTACCCGCAATACAACATGGGTCAAAGTTAATAATTTTGAACTATTAGATGTTCCGGGAATTTTAGAACCTAGTTATAAAGATAAACAAAAAGCAATTAATTTAGCTTTAATTGGATCGATGAAAGAAACTATTTTACCTACACATGATTTATGTGTTGATTGTATAAATTTTTTATTAAAATATTATAAAGAAGCTTTAGCTAAAAAATATAACCTTAAATTAAAATCAGAAGAATATGATTCAATCATAAGCGAAATTTGTGTGAATAGGGGCTTCTTATTAAAGGGTAATGTTCTTGATAAAGAAAAATGTGAGCAAGTTGTTTTAAGTGAATTCAGAAATGGACTTATTACAAAATTTACACTTGAAAGGATTTAATATGCTTAATTTTGAAGAACAATATTATTCAGATAAAGTTAAAATTATCGTGGGTGTTGATGAGGCTGGGAGAGGTCCGCTTTGTGGACCGGTTGTAGCTGGCGCTTGCATACTTCCGAAAGATTATAAAAATGAATTAATAAATGACTCAAAAAAACTTACAGATAAAAAAAGAGAAATGGTTTTTAAAGAGATAATCAAAAATTCTTTAGCTTATGGTGTAGGTTATGTTGATGCTGAAACGATTGACCGCATAAATATATATGAAGCATCAAAAATTGCTATGATGAAAGCAATTAAGAATTTAAAAATAAAATATGATTTAATATTAACAGATGCCATGCCTTTAAAAATTCCTAATGTTGAAGTAATTCCAATAATAAAGGGTGATGCTAAATGTGAATGCATCGCCTCAGGTAGTATTATTGCAAAAGTTTGTAGAGATCATTATATGATAGCAATGTCAAAAAAATATCCAAATTATAATTTAGCTAAACATAAAGGTTATCCAACAAAAGAACATATTGAATTATTAAATAAATATGGCCCAATCAAAGGTTTTTATCGTTTTTCATATAGACCTGTAAAAATTTCCTTAGTAAAACAATTAAAAATTTTGTAATTTTTATAAATTCCCCCCTTATTAATAGTATAAGGAGGCTTTTATGTTTAAAGCGCGTAATATATTGTTATTTTTTACTTATAAATATAGGTCAAACTTTGGTTTAATTGTCGAAGCTTTGAAAAACAAAGAAAAAATAACTGAAGAAGAAGTTGATGATGTTTTAAGGAAAACAAAAAGTAAGTTTATTACTTTAGTTGATGAGGAATATCCTGAATCGCTTAAAAAAATTTCTGAACCACCATTAGTATTATTTTATGAAGGAGATATTTCACTTTTAAGAAATAACACTAACCATAAACTTTCTGTTGTTGGTTCTAGAGAAGCTAGCGATTATGGAATAAAATCTACTAAAAAAATAATTTCTGTTTTAGAAGATGATTATATTATCATAAGTGGTCTAGCGAAAGGGATAGATGGCGCAAGTCATGAAGCTGCTCTTTCTAATAATTTAAAAACTATTGCAGTACTAGCTGATGGATTAAAAAAAGTTTATCCACCAGAACATTTAAATTTATATAAAAGAATTGTTGATAATGGTGGGTTAATTATAAGTGAATATCATGATGAAGTTTCTCCAGAAAAAGAATTCTTTTTAGCAAGAAATAGAATTATTGCTGGCTTATGCAATTTCTTATTAGTTACAGAGGCTTATGAAAGAAGTGGGGCTCAACGAACTGTAACCTATGCTTTAAATTTTGGTAAAGATATTGGCTGCATTCCATATCAAATAGATAAAAAGAGTTTTTGCAACCAACTTATAAAAGATGGAGCTTATTTAATTGAGTCAGGGAAAGAAATTACAAAAATTTTAGATAGATCTTAAATAATATATATTCATATATATATTTAAAGTGTTCAAAGAATATTTTTTTATTTGACAATAAGGAAAATTAATTCTATATTTTGATTTCAAGAAAGGGAATTATGAAATTAGTTATTGTTGAATCACCTGCAAAAAGTAAAACTATAGGAAGATATTTAGGAAGCGAGTATAACGTTGAAGCTTCAATTGGACATATAAGAGACCTTGCTACAACTGGTAAAGGTGGTCTAGGTATTGATGTTGATGATGGTTTTAAACCACATTACGTTATTAATAAGGATAAGAAAAAGATTGTTAAAAACTTAGTAAAACTTAAAAATGAAAGTGAAGAAGTAATACTTGCAACCGATCCTGATAGGGAAGGTGAGGCTATTGCATGGCATCTTGCATGTGTTTTAGATTTGGATGTAAATACCACAAAACGTTTGGAATTTCATGAAATTACTCATGATTCTATTACTAATGCAATTGAAAAACCAAGAACTATAAATATGGATTTAGTTCATTCTCAAGAAGCAAGAAGAATCATAGACCGTATAATTGGTTTTAAACTATCAAATCTACTGCGAAAAAGAATAAGATCGCAAAGTGCTGGTAGAGTACAATCTGTTACTTTAAAGTTAATTGTCGATCATGAAAAAGAAATTAATGAGTTTGTTCCCGAAGAGTATTGGACTATTGAGTCTAAAATTGAAAAAGATAAAAAAGAGTTAGCTATTCAACTTACAAAAGTTGATGATAAAGAAGTTAAAATTAAATCAAAAGAAGAAGCCGATAATATTATTAAGCTTTTAGGAGATGAGGTTTCTGTAACTGAAATTAAAAAAACTGTTAAAAATATCGCTAGTAAAGATGCTTTTATAACATCTACCTTACAACAAGAAGCTTACAATAAATATCATTTTAAAACTAAAGAAACTACATTTTTGGCACAAAAATTATATGAAGGTGTTGATACAAATGAAGGACTTACTGGTTTAATTACATATATTCGTACAGATAGTCCAAGATTATCTGATGATTTTATTGATGCTGCAAAAAAATATATTGAAACAGAATTTGGAAAAGAATATTACAAAGGCAAAAGAGTTCTTAAAAAGAATAACCTTTCACAAGATGCTCATGAAGCGATTAGACCTACAAGTTTAGCAAGAACGCCTAAAAGTATGAAGCCATATTTAACAGATCATGAATATAAGCTTTATAGTTTAATTTATAATAGAGCCCTTGCTTCCCTCATGGTAGATAAGAAAGTTGAATCAACAATTGTTTATTTTAAAACGAATAATGTTACATATCAGTTAAATGGAAGTGTAGTTACTTTTAAAGGTTATGATATTTTAAAAGTTGATAAAGATGATAATTCTCTTTTACCTATTTTTAATGTTGGTGAAAAATATAAAATCTTAGATACAAAAGCTGAACAACATTTTACAAAAGCTCCTGCTAGATATAGTGAAGGTAAAATAGTTAGATTAATGGAAGAAAAAGGTATTGGTCGTCCTTCAACATATTCTTCAACTATACAAACCTTGATTTCAAGAAAATATGTTACTAGTGGTAAAAATGGCTTAGTCCCAACAGAACAAGGAACAAAAACTGTTGTTGTTTTAACAAAATATTTCCCAGATTTAATGAACACTGAATATACCGCTCAAATGGAAGTTAATCTTGATAAAATTAGTGAAGGAAACGAAAAAGAATTAGAAGTTATTACTGATTTTTATGAACCATTTATTAAGCATTTTGATGAAGTTAAAGATAAGATTTATAAAGATCCGCCAGAATATACTGGTGAATTATGTCCTGAATGTCATTCTCCATTAGTTGTTCGACATGGCAGGAATGGGGATTTTGTAGCTTGTAGCAATTATCCAAAATGTAAATATATTAAAAGAGAACCTAAAGAACCTCCAAAAGAAGTAGGGCGTAATTGTCCAGAATGCGGGTCACCTCTTGTTTATAGAAAATCTAAAAAAGGTGTTGAATTTATTGGATGTTCTAATTATCCAAAATGTCATTATGTTGAATCTCTTCCAAAATCTACGAAGGATAAAAATGAAGAAAATAATGATGTTCAAAATAATCAAGTAGAAAAGAAAAATGATGCGAGTTAATGTTATTGGTGCTGGATTAGCTGGTTGCGAAGCTAGTTATTTTCTTGCTAATCATGGAATAAAGGTCGATTTATACGAACAAAGACCTATAGTTACTTCTGAAGCACATCACACAAATTTATTTGGCGAATTAGTTTGTTCAAATTCATTGAAAAATAAAAATTTAGATAATGCTTGCGGACTATTAAAGAAGGAAATTTCTTTAATGGGCAGTTTAATAATGGAGGCAAGCGAAGTTTCTAGTGTGCCTGGTGGAGATTCTCTTTGTGTTGATCGAACGCTCTTCGCTGAATATATCACAAATAAAATTAAAAGTAATAAGAATATTACTGTCCATTATGGTGAAATTACTAATATAAAAGAAGGTATAACAATCATTTGTACTGGGCCTTTAACAAGTCCTAAACTTTTAGAAAGTATTGCAAAATTAACAGGTGAAAAATGTTATTCTTTTTTTGATGCGTCCGCGCCAATTATAAAAAAAGAATCAATTGATTTTAGTAAAGTTTTTTATATGTCAAGATACGAACACGGCGATAATAGTTACATTAATTGCCCTTTAAATAAGGAAGAATATGAGAAATTTGTTTCTGAATTAATTAATGCAAAAAAAGCCATGGTTCATTCTTTTGATACAAATTATTTTGAAGGGTGTTTGCCAATAGAAGTTATTGCATCAAGAGGCATCGACACTCTTAGATTTGGTCCAATGAAACCTGTTGGACTTAAAAAAGATAATAAACTTTCATATGCAGTTGTACAATTAAGACAAGATAATTTAATTGGAGATCTATACAACATGGTAGGTTTTCAAACTAATTTGAAATATTCTGAGCAAAAAAGAGTATTTAGGATGATACCAGGGTTAGAAAATGCTGAATTTATAAGATATGGTTTAATGCATAGAAATTCATATTTATATTCTCCAAAAATATTAGATGATGAATTACGCTTAAAATGTAATAAAAATATTTATATTGGTGGTCAATTGTCGGGAGTTGAAGGTTATGTTGAAAGCGCTGCTACAGGTTTGCTCGCTGCTTATTATTGCTATATGAACATGATGGGCATAAATCATAAAGTTTTGTCTTTTAATTCAGTTTTAGGAGCCTTAGTTAGATATATAACGCATACTGGTGCAAGTTCATTTCAACCAATGAATGCTAATTTTGGTATTATATATAGGGCTAATATTATGCCAAAAGAGAATGTTATTAAAAACGCTCTAGCAGCGACAGAACAATTTGTGAATCAATTAAAATGAAAGATAAAATAACTGAATTTTTAAATTATTTAAAATATGAACGAAATTTTTCAAATAATACTCTTGTAAGTTATAAACAAGATCTAAATTGCTTTTATAATTTTTTAGTCAAAGAAAATATTAATTATTTAGCTATTACATCTCAAGATATTCGAAATTTTGAAACTGAAAGATTAAAAAAATATGATACAAAAAGGACGCTTGCTAGAAGAATTAGTGCCTTAAAACATTTTTATAAATTTTTGATTAAGAGAAATTATTCTACAAAAAATCCTTTTTTAGATTTAGAAAAATTAAAATTTAATAAAAAATTTCCTGAAGCTTTATATGTTTCGCAAATTGAAGAATTATTTAAAAGAAATAGTGAACGAATTGATAAATTGAAGGATAGAGATCAAGCAATTCTTGAACTTTTATATTCTAGCGGCATGCGCTGTTCGGAACTAGTTAATCTAAAAACGATCGACATTAATTTTTCAAGTAAAACAATACGTGTTTTTGGAAAAGGAAAAAAAGAACGAATCGTTCCATTTAGTGATGAATGTAAAAAATATTTAATTTTATATGCAAAAAATTTAAGAAATGAGTTAATAAACGCTCTTCCTAGAGAAAAGAGAACAAATTATTTCTTTTTGAATTCTAAAGGCACAAAATTAACGAATAGAGGTGTTGAATATATATTGCATGAAGTTGAAAAAAAGAATGGAATGGATATTGGCTTACATCCTCATATTTTAAGGCATTCATTTGCAACGCATTTGCTTGAAAATGGAGCAGATTTAAGAACAATTCAAGTTATGCTTGGTCATGAATCTATTAATACGACTCAAGTTTACACAAATATTACAAAAGAAACTTTAAAGAAAGAATATTATGAATTTTTTCCGAGAGCAAAAAAGAAATAGATTTAAGCGCAATAAGTTGATTTTAACATGTGAAAAGTGGTAGAATATCTTAACTTTTGGGTTATCCAAAAGAATACACACATTATGGATTCATTTGCCTAGTCTCAAAATTATATATTTTGAGGGAAAATGTTCGAAATAATGGAGGTTTAACAAATAGGAGGTCTCATTTAATGAGCGTAGAAATTAAAAAAGAAGTCGCTGATGCTATTGCTGAAAACGAAAAACAAATGCAAGCTGAAGCAGAAAAAACCGCAGAAACAGCTGAAATGGCTGCTGCAATTCATGATCCAAATGCCCCAGTCGTTACTTTGAAAAAACTTTTAGAAGCTGGTGTTCATTATGGTCATCAAACAAGAAAATGGAATCCAAAAATGGGTAAATACATTTATTGCCCACGTAATGGAATCTATATTATTGATTTAAATAAAACTAAGAGTGCTATTGAAGAAAGTTATTCAAAATTAAAAGATATTGTTAGTGCTAATGGAAAAGTTTTATATGTTGGAACAAAGACTCAAGTCAAACCAATCATTGAAGCTGAAGCTTTAAGAAGTGGTTCATTTTATATTACTAACCGTTGGTTAGGTGGTGTTTTAACCAACTTTAAAACAATTCAAAGCAGAATTAGAAAATTAAAAGATTTAGAAGCTGCTGAAGCTGATGGTACATGGGATAAATTGCCAAAGAAAGAAGTTATTCAACTTAAAAAACTTCAAGTTAAATTAAGTAAAAACCTTGAAGGTATTAAAGAAATGAGAAAACTTCCTAATGCACTTGTTGTTGTTGATCCAACAATCGAGCACAATGCAGTTAAAGAAGCTCAAAAATTAAATATTCCTGTTTTTGCAATTTGCGATACAAATTGTGACCCAGACAATATTAAATATGTCATTCCAGGTAATGATGATGCTACTAAATCTGTTCAATTACTTGTTGGTTTATTAACTGATGCAATAGTTGAAGCTAAAGGTGGTTTACCAGTCCTTGCTTATTTAAAGGATGATGGAAAAGAACTCACCATGAAGGATGCTGTTGTCCAAGCCGATAGAGAAAACGCTTTACGTTTAGCTGCTCGTAGAGAAATGCAACGTGAAAAATTAGAAAGAGAAAAAGCAAGAAGAGAAGCTTTTGAAGCTAAATTACGTGCTAAAAAAGACGGAGAAAAATTTGCTCCTAAAAAAGCCGTTAAAGAAGAAGCTGCTAAAGTTGAAGAAAAAGTAGAGGAGAAAAAATAATGGCCAATATCGAATTAATTAAGGCTTTACGTGAAAGAACTGGTGCTGGAATCATGGATTGCAAGAACGCACTTACAGCTTGCAATGATGATTTAGATAGAGCAACAGATTGGTTAAGAGAAAAAGGTATCGCTAAAGCCGCTAAAAAAGCTGATAGAATTGCTGCTGAAGGTTTATCAACTGTTGCTGTTTGCCAAAAATGTGGAAAAGGTGCTATTGTTGAAATAAATTGTGAAACCGATTTCGTTGCAAAAAGTGATCCTTTCAAAGAATTAGTTAAAAAATGTGCTGAAGTTGTTTTAGAAAAACAACCAAAAAGCCTTGATGAAGTTAAAGAGTTAACAAAAGAATTATTTACTGAAGCTACATTAAAACTTGGCGAAAAACTTGATTTCAGAAGATTTGATGTCCTTAGTAAAGTTGCTCCAACTAATGGATTAAGTTCTTATATCCATATGGGCGGAACACATTCTGTTCTTGTCTTACTTGAAAAAGAAGATGAAGAATTAGGACAAGGTATTGCAATGCATATTTGTGCTAATGCTCCAAAGTATATTGTTGAGAGTGATGTTTCAAAAGAATGGATTGAAAACGAAACAAAGATTCAAAGAGAAGCTGCTAAAAATGATCCAAAGCTTCAAAATAAACCAGAACAAGCACTTGAAAGAATTATTCAAGGAAAAGTTCACAAACAATATGCTGAAATTACACTTGTTGATCAACAATATTTACTCGATGGAGATAAGACAGTTGGCCAAGTTTTACAAGAAAAAGGCAATAAAGTATTAAAGTTTGTTCATTATACTGTTGGCGAAGGTCTTGAAAAGAGACATGATGATTTCGCAGAAGAAGTTAAAAAACAAGCAAATCTTTAAAATAAAAAAATAAGGCACACAAAAGTGTGCCTTTTTTGATATAATATTTAACGAGGTAATTGCATGCGTAGTAAATATAAAAGAATAGTATTAAAAATAAGTGGTGAATCTTTATTAGATCACGATAGTCACGACATATTTGATATTCATAAAGTAGAACATATCGCTAAAGTTATTGAAACGCTTCATAAAAATAAAATTGAGGTTGGTGTTGTTGTAGGAGCAGGAAATATTTTTAGAGGTAAATTAAGCGATAAATTAGATCTAGATCATAGTGATGCTGATTATATGGGCATGCTTGGAACCGTAATTAATTGTTTAGCTATTTCTAGCAAACTCGATAAAATGGGAGTCAAGAATCATGTTTTATCAGCAATTCCTCTTGTAAAAGTTTGTGAGACTTATAATTATAAAAATGCGAGAAAATACTTATCCGATGGTGATGTGGTATTTTATGCCGGAGGAACTGGAAATCCATTTTGTACTACTGATAGTTGTGCTGCTTTACGTGCACTTGAAACACATAGTGATGCGATATTAATTGGAAAAAATGGTGTAGATGGAGTTTATGACTCTGATCCTAAAATAAATAAAAACGCTAAATTTATTAAAATATTAACCTTGGATGATGTTTTGAAATTAAATTTAAATGTTATTGATCAAGGTGCTGTATCAATACTTAAAGGAAGTAACGTTGTTGTAAAAATATTTTCCGCTAATGACACCGATAACTATTTAAGGGTCGTTAATGGAGAAGATATAGGAACATTAATAAAGGAGTAATTATATGAGTGAAATTTATGACAAAACAAAACAAAAGATGGAGAAGTGCGTTGAGAGTTTACGTTTTAACCTTAACTCTTTAAGAACTGGAAGAGCATCTCCTAGTTTAATTGAAAATATTCAATGCGATTATTATGGAGATAAAATTGATATTACTGCTATTGCAGCTGTAAAAATTCCTGAACCACGTCAACTTTTAATAACACCTTATGATAAAAATGACGTTAAATCCATTGTTGCAGCTATAAATGCTTCACAAATAGGAATTAATCCTGTTGTTGATGGCGCAAATATTAGACTTGTTATGCCTGCTCCTACAAAGGAAAGAAGAGCAGAACTTGCAAAAAAATCTAAAGCGTATGGTGAAGAAGCAAAAGTTGCTATTCGTAATGTTAGAAGAGATGTTTTAGAAGAAGTGAAAAAAGCTGATGGAGTATCTGAAGATTTAGTTAAACGTAATGAGCAAGAAGTTCAAAAAGCTACAGATGAAACTATTTCTTTAGTAGATAAAGTTGTTAAAGAAAAAGAAAACGAGATAATGTCTATATAAAATGAATAACGAAACAAACGAAAAACAAACACACGACATAAAAAAAGAACTTAATATTCATGTTAATCATATTAATCCTGATGGAAAAAGGTCAATGATTAATAGAATATTAGTTTCTATTGTTATTTTACTTGTAGTAATCCCATGTGTAATTATTGGCGATTATCTTTATTTTGTGTTTATTTTTGCTATTGCAATGATAAGTTGTCATGAGATTATTCAAGCTCCTCAATCGCTTGTGCATAGATACAAAAATATAATTTATGTGTTTGCGTACATTATGATGATTTCGATTATTTATTGGATATTTATAAAAAATAATTTGCGAATTTATGACGATCTTAAACTTATTGGCCAAGAAAGCACATTTGTTTTTAAACTTTCTAACGGATTTACTGTTCCGCAAATAAGTTTGACTGGCTTTTTCGTTTGTATTGGTTTTTTCTTTTTTATGGTTATTATTGATAAAAATTTCTCGATAAACGATGCATTTTATTTCATTTCTATGTTATTTATTGTTTCTATGGGATTTCAATGTGTCTTATTTTTAAGATATTATCCTTTTGTTGATTTTGAGGCAATTAAAGGTGCAAATAATGAACTTATTAATAGCAATTTATTTAAATATTTTCAATCTGCAGAGTTGCTAATTTATATTTTCTTAGCAGTTTGTTTAAATGATGTTGGTGCATATTTTGTTGGCGTCTTTTTTGGTGAACATCATATGACACCAAGAATTTCTCCAAAAAAGACATGGGAAGGATTTATTGGAGGCATTTTAATTTCTTTTATATTTAGTTTTGCTTTTGCTATCATTCTTGATTTTTTAAATCTTCCTTTATTAAGTTTTTTAGATAAATCTCATTGGTATAATGTTTTAATTTTATCATTGGTTATGCCAATTACAGGAACATTGGGTGATTTGATGTTTAGTTGTGTAAAAAGAAATTTTGGTATTAAAGATTTTGGGACTATATTAAAATCACATGGTGGTGTTTTAGATCGTATTGATTCGCTTGTTTTTTCTACAATTGCTGCAAGCCTTTTAATTGTTGTTATGTCCCATAATTGGGTTATATTAATATGATTAAAAGTATTACAATTTTAGGTGTTACTGGGTCAATAGGTTCACAAGCAATTGAGATTATAAAAAAACGTGAAGATTATGAATTAATTGCAGTAGCATGTAAACATAATATTGAAAAAATAGAAGAAGTTATTAATGAATTTCCAAGTATTAAATATGCTTATGTTCAAAAAAAATCAGACGCTTCTTTTTTATCAGATAAATTTTCTAATGTAAAGTTTTTTAGTGGTAATAAAGGGTTAAAAGAACTTATTAAATTCTCAAATTCCGACATATATTTAAATGCTATTAGTGGTTTTGCTGGAGTAATTCCATCTATTAACATTTTAAATAATAATAAAGTTTTACTTTTGGCTAATAAGGAAACTTTAGTTGTTGCTGGAGAATTTGTTAATAATATTCTCGATCAAGGTTATGGAAAATTAGTTCCAATAGATAGTGAGCATGTTGCAGTATCTAAATGTCTATATGGTAAAAATTTTGATGATATCGAAGAAATTGTTATAACTGCAAGTGGCGGATCGTTTTTTAACTATACAAACGAACAATTAGAGAAAGTCACTGTTGAAGACGCTATTAAAAATCCAAATTGGCACATGGGTAAAAAAATTACTATTGACAGTAATTTAATGATTAATAAATGTTACGAATTAGTGGAAGCTTTTTATTTATTTCGTGTCCCTTTTGAGAAAATTAGAGCTAGAGTTAATAGAGCAAGCGTTGTGCATGGTTATGTACGATTCACTAATGAAACACGTATTGATGTTGAAAAGCCAAGTATGAGTGGTCCAATTGAATATGCCTTAGATTTTGGTTTACCAAGAAATTTAATCGATGGATTCCCTGAAATTAAAACAAATTGCTTATCTAATTTTGATTTTGAAGATTTAGATTATAGAATATATCCAATAATGAATTATGCGAAATTCATTGTTGAACAAGAAGGAGATGCTGGTTGCGTCTTTAATGCTTGTGATGAAATGGCTGTTGAAGCTTTTATAGAAGGAAAAATTAAATATACAGATATAACTAAAATTATTGATAAAGTTATGAAAGGACATAAATTTAATAAAGATGTTTCTTTAAATAATTTAGTTAAGATTGATAAAGAAGTTAGAAAAAAGACAAAAAAAGTTATTAAAATGATGGAGAAATAAAATGCGAATTATATCATTATTATTATTTTTTATAGCGCTTGGTGTACTTGTTACTATACATGAATTTGGACATTTCTTAAGTGCTAAAGCCTTTAAAGTTTATTGTAGTGATTTTTCAATTGGCTTTGGGTATAAACTTTTAAAGATTGGTAGAAAAGAGCAAGTTGATAGAAAATCATGTTTATTTTTTATAAACAGGAAAAATCCAAAAGCAGAAACTACATTTTCTATTGGCGTCGTACCACTTGGTGGTTATGTAGCCATGCTTGGAGAAGATGAAGACGAAGTATTAAAAGATAAACCAGAATTAAAAGAAAGAAGCGTTGAAGACTTAGCCTTGTGGAAAAAACTTATTGTATTTTTTGGCGGAGTCTTTATGAATTTTGTTTTAGCGTGGATTATTTTCTTTATTTCTGCGGCTTGTTTTGAACAAAAATCAACAAATTACATTAATCAAGTTTCAATAAATGATTCTAATTTGACTAAAGAAACTTTAACAAAGGATAAAGAAGGTAATGAACCTTTAGTTTTTGATAATCCATCATCATTTGATGGAAAAACAGGAACATCAACTATCATATACGTTTATGAAAAAGAAGATAATAGTGGTGCCTATTCGCTAAACGATCCTAATTATCCAATTAAAATTGAAGGTAATAAAAATTATTATTCATTAGTTTTTGATACAAATAACGTGGGTTTGAATAATTTAGATTTTTCTAATTCATTTAAATTAGCCGTTGCTGAAAAAGATAGTGATGGTTTATATTTCCCTAAACTTATTAATAAAAATTTTGAATATTTTAATTTCGAAACAAATGTTGATTATAAAATAGATCCTGTTAAAGTACTTTTCCATACTGTGAATGGGGATAGCAATGAGAATCAAATTGTTAAACAATTTGATGGATATATTCATTTAACTGTTGATAAAAAGGATGCTAAATTTAATACTTTAGGTTTTGGAACCTTCGTTTATTCTTATTGGAATGGATGGAAGAGTTTTGAAGTTGCAAGTAAAGAATGGGCTGAATCAACTTCATTAATTTCTGAAACTATTGGTAAATTATTTTATAATTCTGAAACATGGAATCAAGTTGGCGGTCCTGTTGCGATTTTTACTCAAACAACCTCGATTTTAACAAACTTTCCTTTTTATTATTATTTGAATTCTTGGGCAATGATAAGTGTTAATCTTGCTTTATTTAATTTACTTCCATTCCCAGGTCTTGATGGATGGTCTATTTTAGTAGCGTTAATTGAAGGAATAGTAAATGCTGTTAAAAAATCAAAAAATAAAATTAAAAGTGCGAAATCAACTTCAAATGATGAAAATAAAAAAGAAGTAAATATTGGTGAAAAAATAGATACACAAAACAACGAAAAGCCTTGGAAAATAAATCCAAAGGTCAAAAATGTTGTTTCATATATAGGTCTTGGATTGATATTTTTATTAGCTATTTTAATTTTCATTAAGGATATAATTAATTTATTTTAGGTAATTTTATGACTTTAAACGACAAAGAATATGATTTATTATCTAGATTTTTAAGGTCGCTTGGTTTAGAAGAAACAGACGATTTTGACATGAAAATTGAAAAAGTAATTAAATCAAGTGTTGATAGAAATCTTTTGACTATAATTTTATTAAAAGATAGTCCATGGGATTATGCTCATCTTGAAAAATTTATGAATGGTTTAAATAATCTCACGAAATATAAAGCAAAAATTATATTTAAGTACAATTTTAATATTTATAACGATAATTTAATTGATTTAGTTTCTGATTGGTTTTTCAATACATATCATAAAGATATTAATTTTAAGATAAGTGTTTCTAATAATAAAAATAACGATAAAGTAACATTGGAATTTTTAAATGACAATGACTTAAATGAATTCAAAGATAAATATTTAAATGAATTGAATAGTTTTCTTAATTTCATTAATTATGTTGTTGATTTTGATTTAATTTCTCTTGAAAAACATGAAGTTAAGGAAGTTGCTTCTGAAACTTTAACTATTGATAAAGAAAAAAGTTTTGAAAATGAGAAAAAAATAACTGAGGAGAGTATTGAATCTACTTTAAAGGATAATTATCAAAAAATGTTACAAGAGCGTGAATACGCAAAAGCTTTTAAAAAGGGTGATTATACTCCAACAAAAATTATTCAAATTGACACTAATAGTGGTGGTGTTGATATTAATGGCCGAATTTTTGAAATCACAAGTAAGGACACTAAAAGTGGTAGAACAATTTTTACAATTGGAATCGATGATGGAGATACAATATACTGCACAGCTATAACAAATAAAAACAATTTAAAAAAAGATGATCTTTTAGCTTTAAAAGTTAATCAAAATGTCCGTATAAAAGGCAATGTCACTTATGATACATATCGTAAAGATACCATTATAATGGTTCATTTTTTCTATTCATTACCTGATACTCCTTTAAGGGACGATAATGCAGTAAATAAAAGAGTTGAACTTCATTTACATACTAAAATGTCAGATATGGATGGAGTTTCTACTTTTGAAGACTATGTAAAAGTTGCAAAACATATGGGGCATAAAGCAATTGCAATTACCGATCATGGTAATGTTCAAGGTTTTCCAAATGCTCAAGAAATTTCCAAAAAAAGTGGTATGAAGGTAATATATGGAAGCGAACTTTATGTTATTGATGATTTTTATGATGTAACAATCAATCCTAAAGACATTTTATTAAGTAAAGCAAATTATGTATGTTTTGATACTGAAACTACCGGTTTAAATAATCGTTTTGATAGAATTATGGAATTTGGTGCCGTTAAAATTGTAAATGGCATGGTATCAGACAGAATTGATATTTTAATTAATCCTGAAGTTCCTATTCCTGAAAATATTCAAAAAATTACAAATATAACTAATGAAATGGTTAAAGATAAGCCAACAATAAAAGAAGTATTACCACAAATATTGGAATTTTTAAAAGGTTCTATTATTGTTGCTCATAACCTTTCTTTCGATTATGGATTTTTAAGTAAAGCTATGCATGACAATGGTTATGGCGATTTAGATTTACCATCGATTGATACTTTAAAATTATCAAAATATTTATTTCCAGATAAACGTAAGCACAATCTTGGGATGGTATGTAAATATTATGATGTTGAATATGAAACAAGCGACAACAATAATGATGATGATAGTCTTGATGTTGGGACTGACGATTCAAAGCATAGTGCACATAGAGCTGATTACGATGCAAAAGTTCTTGCTGATGTTTGGCTTGCAATGCGTGCAGATTTAACCAAAAATAATCCGAATTACTCTTTGTTATCGCTTTCAAAATTACCATTAACTCAAGCATTTTTATCTAGTTTAAGAGATTCAAATCACGTTACTGCTTTGATAAAAAATTATAGTGGTGTTAAAGAACTTTTTGAGGTTATAAGTGATGCCCATATAAATCGTATGGGATATTATTCTTTTACTGTTTGGCCATTTTTAAATACTCATCGAAACGACCTTCTTTTAGGAAGTGGTTGTTTTAATGGCGAAGTTTTTAAAACTGCTATGCATTATTCAACTAAAGAAAAATTAAGGGAAGTCATTCGAAAATATGATTTTATTGAAATTCAGCCACCTGAAAATTATCGTTATTTAGTAGAAACTCAAGAAATTCCTACGATGGAAGATGTTAAAACTGTTATAAAAGATATTATTGAGGCAGCGAAAGCTGAAAATAAATTAATTTGTGTTACTGGCGATTGTCATTATGTAAATCCTAGCAATAAAGTTTATCGTGACGTTATAATTTGTGCTCAACAAGTAGGTAAAAGATTCCACCCTTTATTTTCTTCAAGAAGAGCTAGAAAAGATTCAAGAATCTTCCAAAACCCTGATCAACATTATCGAACAACTGATGAAATGTTTGAAGCTTTTAGTTTTTTACCTAAAGAAGAGGCGAGTGAATATATTGTAACGAATACAAATAAAATAGCGGATTTATGTGAATCTATCGTTCCTGTAAAAACTGATACATATACTCCAACAATTGAAGGATGTGATCAAAATTTACGAAATTTAGTATATAAAAATGCTCATGATTTATATGGAGATCCATTGCCAAAGCTTATTGAAGATAGAATTAGTAGTGAACTTGATGGTATTATCAATAATGGTTATGGTGTTATTTATTGGATAGCCCATGAACTTGTTAAAAAAGCTAATAGTGATGGATATATCGTTGGAAGTAGAGGTAGTGTTGGATCAAGCATTGTTGCGACATTAGCAGAAATTACCGAAGTTAATCCTCTTCCTCCTCATTATCGATGTCCTAAATGTAGGCACGTTGAATTTTATGAAGATCAAAGTGTTTCTGGATATGACTTACCAAAGAAAAAGTGTCCTGTATGTGGAACAATTATGGTGAGTGATGGACAATCAATTCCTTTCCAAACATTCTTAGGATTTAATGCTGATAAAACGCCTGATATTGATTTAAATTTCCCTGCAGATTATCAATCAACAGCCCACAATTATACAAAGGTTCTTTTGGGTGCAAATAATGTTTATAGAGCCGGAACAATTGGTACTGTTCAATTTAAAACTGCATACGGTTATGTTAGACAATATTTCGAAGATTTTTTACATTACACCAAAGAAGATGTAGATAATGTTGTTAAAAAAAGTAAGGTTGCCTGTATTGCTTATGGTTGCGTTGATGTTAAACGAACTACGGGGCAACATCCCGCAGGAATTGTTGTTGTTCCTGATGGTTATGATATTAATGACTTTACTCCTATTCAATATCCCGCAGATGATATTACTGCAACATGGAAAACTACGCATTTTGATTTTACAAGTATGCATGATACTCTTTTAAAGCTCGATATTTTAGGACACGTTGATCCTCAAGCATTAAAAATGCTGGGTGATTTATCTCATGTCGATATTAAGAAAATCCCTTTAGCTGAACCAAATGTATTGTCTTTATTTACAAAAGACGATGCTTTAAAATTAGAACATAAATATTTAAAACCAGATAATGGAGCGTTAGGTATTCCTGAATTTGGTACGAATTTTGTTAGAAAAGTTTTAAGAGAAGCTCAACCAAAGACTTTCCAAGATCTAGTTATCATTAGTGGTTTAACTCATGGAACTAACGTTTGGAATGGGAATGCTCAAGATTTAATTTTAAATAATATTGCTGACCTTAAAGGAGTTATTGGTTGTCGTGACGATATTATGGTTTATCTTATAACTAAGGGAATTGATAAACACGATGCATTTACAATAATGGAAACTGTTAGAAAGAAAGGTAAACACCTTTCACCTGCGCAAATTCAAGAGATGTTAGATCACGATGTTCCACAATACTACATTGATTCATGTGAAAAAATCGAATATTTATTCCCTAAAGGACACGCTACAGCTTATGTCATGATGGCTTTAAGAGTCGGTTATTTTAAGGTTTATTATCCTTTAGAGTTTTATGCAACTTTTTTCACATTAAGATGTGATGCTTATGATATTAAATCAATGTGCAATGGAATTGATCGTGTTTACAATAAATTAGAAGAATTAAGAGGTCTTTTAGCAGCGAAAGAATTAAAAGATAAAGATGCTGCGATTATTGATACGTTAGATGTAGTTTTAGAACTTTATGAAAGAGGATTTAAAATCGAAAATATTTCACTTGAAAAAAGTGATGCTACTAAATTTTTAATTGATTATGAAAATAAGGCTTTAATTCCTCCATTTAAAGTATTAGATGGAATGGGTGATAATAACTGTTTAGAACTTGTCAAAGCACGTAATGAGGCTCCTTTCTCATCAAAAGAAGATTTATTAAAACGTGGTCATATTTCTGAAAAAATATTGAAAGATCTTGAAAAAATGCATGTTGTTGATAATTTAAAAGATAATGATCAAATTTCTTTATTTGATTTCAATTTTTAATTAAAATATATGAAGTGCCCCCGTAACTCAGCCCGGATAGAGTAGCATCCTCCTAAGATGAAAGTCGGCCGTTCGAATCGGCTCGGGGGCGCCATTATTAATTAACAAAGAGAAATATTGAATTGCTTAAATACTTTATTCATTCAATTAGTATTGAATAATTAATTGATTTTTGATATATTATTTAAGCGTTGAGATGGGCCTTTAGCTCAGCTGGGAGAGCGCCTCCATGGCATGGAGGAGGTCACCGGTTCGATCCCGGCAAGGTCCACCATATTTGAACGATAAGTCTGATACTTCTAGGGGTGTCAGATTTTTTTATTTTTATCCGATAAACAAGCCGTTTTTAAAATTGAAATAGTTTAAGTAGTGCAGATTTTATTCGATTTTTAAAACACTCACTAAACTATTAGGTAGCACTACTTAAACGATTACCACTAGTTAGACGATTACTCGAACTACCTAAACTTTTTATGCACTACCTAAACGATTACTTGCACTAGTTAAACGATTACTCTTGCCTAATAAAATTCTTGTTACGCTCCATAGCTCTTAGAATAGTAGAATATGCAATATGGATTTGCTAATTCATAAAAAACCAATATTTTTTCTAAGAAATGCTGATATGTACTAATTCAAATGATGTGAGACTAAATTAAGGCATAAAAAATAGTCCTC
>ERZ808275.220-NODE-220-length-30355-cov-3.759307_pt1 | contig 30355 bp, 48 predicted proteins | sample MGYA00520894_ERZ808275 | MGnify/ENA primary metagenome ERZ808275 (study PRJEB31516, sample SAMN03275598) | gut metagenome | biome: mammalia-associated habitat; material: feces | host: Papio cynocephalus | place: Kenya | collected 2012-08-03 ... | reverse complement strand
TGCGGTTCTCCCATTTTTTTTTGTTTATATTTATTAATTAAAAATGTCCTTAAATTTTTCCCAAATTTTTTGGCAAAATTGGAAAATTCTTTGGCAAGAAATTTTATATAAATATGAAGGAAAGAAAATAATATAGAAAGGATTTTTATTATGAATTTATATCAAGGATTTGGAAATAATACAGGTTATTATTAGCCTCCACGGCAACAAACTACTCAGCCACTAATGCAATAGACATAGCCTTTTGTAGGTTTAAAGGGACGTCCGGTTTCTTCATTAGAGGAAGCTCGTGCGGCCGCAATTGATTTTGATGGTTCTGTATTTTTCTTCCCTGATTTGGCTAATAAAAGGATTTATACTAAACAAATTAATTTAGATGGAACGGCATCTATGAATATGTATGAGTATAAAGAAGTTCCTACTGAAGCTCTTAATTCATCTAATTTTGTTACTCGTTAGGAATTTGATGAGACATTAAATGATATTAAAGGAGCATTAAATATGATAGCTCAATAGACTTAGTAGGTTCAATAGCCAACTTAGGTAGAATAGCCAAAAGCACAACAAATTAATTTTTAAGGAGTAACGAAATATGCAAATAAATCCTATGCAAATTATGCAAATGATAAAAGGTGGGTCTAATCCTTAGCAATTGATGATGTCATTTTTATCACAATAGAATAATCCTATGGCTAATAATTTAATGCAATTAGCATAGAATGGTGATATTAATGGAATAGAACAAATAGCTCGTAATATGTGTTCATAGAAAGGTTTAGACTTCGATAAAGAATTTAATTCCTTCAAGCAATAGCTTGGGATTAAATAATATTTTTATTAAAGGAGGACATTTATATGTTCAACACAAGTAATGGTTATAGTTTATCTGATATTGCCGCGGCGACAGGCGGTAATGGTTACCGTAATGGTGATGGCATGTGGGGAGATCAGGCCTGGTGGATAATTATCTTATTCTTATTCTGCTTCAATGGCTGGGGTGGCAATAGATATGGTAATGACGCCAATGGTCCTGGCTATCAGGGAACTACAACTAGAGAAGAATTAACTTATGGTTTTGACATGGCTGATCTTAAGAATGGTATCAATTCTTTATAGACTGGCTTATGTAATGGTTTCGCTGGCGTAAATAATAACATTTTAACAGGCTTCGCTGGTATTACTGATACGTTAAATGGTAATGCTCGCACCTTGCAACAAGATATTTGCAATATGGGCATCAATAATATGCAGAATACCTTCGGTATTACTTAGGCTATTAATGCTGATACAGTCGCTAATATGCAAAATACTAATGCTCTTTCTCAGCAACTTAATCAGATGGCCGCGACGAATGCTGAATGTTGTTGCAACAACCGTAGTTTAATCCAGTCTAGTTTTGCGGATTTGAATTATAATCTTGCAACTGAAGCTTGCCAGAATCGTCAAACTGTAAATCAGGGTGTACGTGATATTATTGATAATACTAATGCAAGTATGCGTTCTATCCTTGATTTCCTTGTTCAAGATAAGATTGATACTCTTACGGCTGAAAATGCTTCTTTGCGTGGTCAGATTTCTCAGGGCGAATAGAATGCTTATCTTATCCAATAGCTTCAGTCTAAGGCACCAATTCCGGCATATATCGTACAAAATCCTTATTCTGGAACTAATTATACTGGTTGTGGTTGTCAGTATACAGCTTAATAAGAAATGAGGTTAAATAAATGGAAATAACAGCTAATGCTTTACAAACGGTAAATGCCAATAGTAATGTAGTGTTTACTAATACCGCTGTTCCAGGTAGTTGTGCAATGGTGCATCGTGAAGGAAGTGGATTAGTAACTTTACGAGGTATGACTAATCAATGCAGAGCGAGATTTAAGGTCACATTCGGCGCCAATGTTGCTCTTCCTACTGGAGCCACTGTTGCTCCAATTTCTTTAACAATTGCTATTAATGGTGAGCCAGTAGCGGAGACCACAATGATTTCAACACCCGCTGCGGCGGAAGAGTTTAATAGCATTTCTCGAGCCTTATTCTTAAATGTTCCTTCTGGATGTTGCCAATAGATAAGTGTAGAAAATACTAGTGCTTCTGCAATAAGTGTTGAAAATGCCAGTCTTATTATAGAGAGGGTGGCTTGATAAATGGAAAAACTATGCAGAATTAAGGACACTCTAATTAATTTAGTAGAATAGCAAATGATTAATCCTCAATGTGTTAACACTCATGAAATGGGTGAAGTAATTGATATGATTAAGGATTTAGCCGAAGCGTGCTATTATGTATCAGTGGTAGAGGCGATGGAAGATAAAGAAGAGGATGAAGAAGATGATCGTTAGACTGATACAATGTATTATGGCATTGGATCTATGAATGAAGATAATAAAAAAATGGGCCATAGCCCAATAAAACGTAAATCCTATATTGAGAGCAAGGAACGTCATATGGACTAGGCCCTATAGATGCGAGAGTTAGAAGATTATGCACAAGAGTTAACTTCGGATCTTATGGAAATGATTTAGGATGCTACTCCTGAAGAAAAGTAGCTATTGCAGAGAAAGATAGCCACATTGGCTACAAAAATTGTATAAAAATTTAAAATAAGGGAAGCAAAATGCTTCCCTTATTTTTTTTACTATTGATCACTGTGAACTGGTAATTGGATAGCACGCTCATAGTAGGTTTTAGCTTGACCATTTCCGCCCAAGCCATGATAAACTTTATAAAATTCTATTAATTGCTCATATTCTTTATCGGTCATATATCCCTATTGAATATAAGCTTTGCATAATTGAGTTAATCTGAAACGATAGGAAGCTAAAATTAAATCCATATGATTACTTTCTATGGTTTTAGTCTCTAATACATATTTCCGAAGCTCTTCAATTTCTTGCCGAATTGGTTCAATATGTGCTTCAATTGTATCATCTAAATTATTGTTCTCTTTTTCTTCAACTAGTTTTTTATAAGTTTTCATTTTACTATGAAGGTATTTGCAGAAGGCTAGGGCACCCGCAGAAATTAGACCAAAAATAATTTCAAGCAGATGAGTTGCGATAAATTCTAACATTATACAATTCCTCCCGACATATTAGTCGCTCTTTCTCATTATATTTGAAAAATAGGGGAATATAATTATATTAACCGGCCCATCATTCCCAATTTAATTCTTCTTGATTTGCTTTAAAATATGCGGTATATAAACAAATAGCATCGCATATATCATCGTTAGCATCAATGTCATAATTATCTTTTACATATTTTATATCAAGAGGTTTAAGGTTTTCACGCTTAACACCACGTCCGGTTTTTATACCCAACTGTTTACGCCATTCACTAGCCTGCATAAATTCTATGCTTTTGGAATTTATATTATTATTTACACTGTGTGCACCAAGAACTATAGATCCCTAAAGCCACATGAGTAAGCGTGCCGTATCAGAATAGCCATAGGCTTCAGGGTGAACATCTTCTGCAATTATTTTTTCTATATTATACTATCGAATTAATTCAGTTATTTCATTTTGTATCTTTTGAATACGGCTTACATTATTAGATGAAGTGGCAGTAATTAATCCATAAGTAATTAATTTGCCAGCTTCATCTGAAATTGCATATCCAGTAGATTTAGTGGATAAATCTAAAAATAAAAAATTCATATAAATCTCCTCCTATTATAGAAGAAGATTATCATTTATTAATTAATCATTAATGCCCAGTAGAGCCAAAACCACCTTGTCGAATTCCCTCTGCTTTGTCATTATCAATAATAAGATAATTATAAATAATACCTTGCCCAATTCTATCTCCTTTATGAAGAATAATATCAAATGGAGATAAATTAATTATTTGGAAGAATATTTCACCATCATTTTCAGGATTCCCATAATAATCACTATCCACTTTACCTGACCCATTAGCCATAATCAACCAATTTTTAAGAGGACAAGATGAACGTACTGAAATTTCAAGATATTGGTTATCTTTCATATGACATTTCATACCAGTAGACACAAGAGTAGGCTTTATTTTAGACGCTTTTGTAATTTGACTAATTTCATCAAGTGCTAGTGGTTCATTAATTGCTGTAAATGTTTTAAGTTGTTCCATCATTTTTAAATAAGATGGAACCATAACGTTTTCAGCCACTATAAAATCATATCCTGCACTCTTGGCCGTTTTACGCTCGGGCATAGGTAAATCTATATCGGCAAATCGACTTACTTTTTCAAAATAAACTTCCATTAATTTACCTCATAATTAATGTTAATGTGAGTATTAGGCTCTTTCTCATTATTAAAACGCTTAACAAGAGTCACTTGATACCATTCATCAACTATTTCGCCCTTTTGCTTTTGTTCCTTCTTTACAGAAGAATATTTAGCAAGTTCATATTTACTATCTTGTTTGGCAACGGCGATTAGTTCAGTTGCTTCTTTTTCTGTATCTACTCGATATACTTCAGTGGTATTAATTAAATATTCAAACATCCTTTTACTCCTTAATTTATATAAACTTTAATGTCCGTATTTGCATAATTAATTTTTAGAGAATTTTCAATTTGTTCTTTTAAGCCTTCTGCATAGTTTTGATTTCCATATAAATGAATATTATCATCACCATAACGTTTAGCAAAATCAATAAGAGCATCTTTTAAATTCTCTAAATTACAAGTGCATAATAAAACATTAGAATTATCATCAGCGTGATGAATTAATTGTGTTGTGCTAAATAAATCAAAATGTGTAAGAATCATAATTAGCCTTCTTTCACAGGAACAATGCCGGCATCATAACCAAATAAATAATAACAATGACTCGTGCCATCTTGATGTGTTGTCCAAATTTCAATTGCACCATTATCATTATTATAAATATCTTTAACTTCGCCTAAGTCATTTAAAATATCTAAAACGGCGTCAGAGAATGTATTATAAGCTGTTTTGTCTTGGCTATTGGTTTCAAAAACAGTATAATAATTTAATTCATTGCATAATAGCATCAAATATTTATTTTTAATAGTCTCAAAAAATTCTTTTACTATTTTAAGCCTATTGATTACTTCTTCTTTTGGAAGAGTTTTCATTTGAGACATTACTTGCTGATTTAATTCATAATTAGTCATTTTAAGATTTATATTCTTTGCTACAATAGACCACTCTGTGCCAGTCCAAGCATAATATTGACCATCTTCTTTGTTGAAAACCATATCTCCAGCTTTTGGCTCTTTGGCTATTGCTTCATTTAAATCTTTAACTTTACCTCTAAATCTTTCCAATTAGTTCACTTCCTTTAAATTTATAATACTTTGATTTTTACTACCTCTCATAGGTAATGTAATATCTCTTTGAGATTGGATATAAGGGCCATCAATTAACACATCAGCTTTTTTGAGAATTTCTTGGAGTTTACCATTAGTGGTTTGCTTAATTAAATCCTTGTAATAATATCCAGTCCAAATATAAATCTTAGTGCCTGGAAGTTTTTCTTTTACTGTGTTAATAAGAAGTAGAGTAAGTAATTGATTTTGCTCGCATAATGGTTCACCGCCCATTATGCAAAAATTTCTATGAATACCATTAGCTTGAAGGGCTTGGAATATTTCTCCAAAAGTCTCATTAGTAAATTCCTTACCTTTCTCAAAATCCCACGTTTCAGGATTATGGCATCCAGGGCAATGATGTGGACACCCTTGAGTAAAGAAAGATACGCATACTCCCGGTGCGGCAGCTATGTCATTTTTTATAATTCCTGCGTATTTCATATGTCTTTTACTTCCTCCACTTCTAAATCTAAATCGTTAACATCATCTTCATCATCAATTTCAATATAATAAGCAGAACACTAACAATTAGTATGATAAGGAGGAAGAGGGACACTTTCTCCAGCTGGGTATTCTCCACCCCATTCACTACATAAATCATCACAAGTTCCTGTTTCAATTACTAATATTGAAGCTACAGGTTTTATTTTCATTTCCATTAAATGAGTAAATAAATATTTGCTCTCATTGTTTAATAAACGAGAATACATATTAGTGCTAAAGTTTTTTAGATTATCTGGAAAATCACCAGATAATCTTTTTTCTTCTAAATCATTTAAATATTTAGTGATTCGTTCATCTAATGTTTTTCCATCTTCTTGGAAAGTTAAATCTGTTATTTTTTTTAAATTAAAAGGAGCTACGGTTTTGTAAATCTTTCCTAACTATATATTAATTTCAGAATAAATTTCTTCTAATGCTTTATAAAATAAATTTATTAAAGTGTTTCGATGTTCTTTTGTATTAATCTCTTTATCATCAACTATCCAAGAAAATATTACTTTTATAATTGCTTCTAACTCAGAGTCAATTCTTTTATTTAATACTTCAGTAGCTTTTTCTAATTTATCTTTTATTTTCTAATGTTTTCTTAAGGGTCTTTTAGAATAACTCATTCCATAACCTCCCAAGAGCAACAATATAAATCACAGCAAGGGATAATTACTTGTTCTAACATTTCTTCATTATCATAATTTTTAGATATTTTTGCTTTGTTAAATCTGTACCCTCTAATATTATGATTTATTGGAATCCATATCCATTGTTCATTATTTTCTTGCCATTCTATATAAGTTTTTGATTGTCTAATTGGGATAATATTATTTTTATTTAAATAATCATAAACTTCTTGTGAATTATTTGTTATATAAGCACATATCACTATCTAATTAGAACAAGGATATTTTTGACCTTCTTCCTAATTAAAATAGTTAGCTAAATCATAAATTGAACGTCTCATTCTATCTACCCCGTATGTTTTACTCGTGCTTCTACTTCTTTTTGCTTGCCATAATTAAAAGCGGTTTTATAATTACCCGTTAAATACAAATTATTATCATAAAGGCTTTTTATCCTTTATTTCTTATAATTTCTTATAAGTTTAGCGTACATTTTCACCTTCATCTTTATATGGTCAGGTGTCGGACACTCTTGGGTGGATTATATTTATTCACCACCTACGCGTTACGGTAGTTCTTAGCCTTACGCTGTCTAAGAACTTACCTCGGTATTAGCATAGATTAAATCATATTTTCTTTTTAAATAATGATTATTATGATTATTATATATATAATCACGTATTAAAACAATATCTTTTTGACTACTCCAACGAATTCTTTTTATAGAACTTTCTTTTGTAATAGAATTTTGTTTTAATTCTGGTATTTCCTTTATTAAAGTATTTAAAATCCAAGATATTATATATTCATTACCGCAAAAACTTAATTCAGTACATTTCTGTCCAGAAGATCGTTTATAAACAGTAAATCCGCCGTCCCCATCAAAAATACCTCTAATAAAAGCAGAATTATATTCCGGTTTAAATAAAGGAACTTTCACAGTAAAACTTTTATTTTGAGTAATACCTAAATTAACTAAATCCTAAACCATTTTTTTACTACCCAAACTAAATCGCTTATAGTATTTACCGCTATTATATACTTTATTAATTAGTCCTAAATCTTTTTCTAATAAATGTAAAATATCTTCATCATCAGCCTTTAATGTTAATTCTAATTGAAATTTATTTTTATCTGGCTAAAATGTAATTGAGCCATCACTTATTAGCCATCCTAACCAATAAGCTTTTTCAGATGAATCTATAATTTCAAAATAATTTTCAATCAAATTTGGATTTAATCTTTTAGCTGTAGTAATATTTTTACAATCTTTTAAAAGATTTTTTATTCTATCATAACTAATCTAATATTTTTTTTGTAGATTAATTAATGGAATACCATTTAAATATTGTTCTTTAATTTCATTAATTTGTTGTATAGATAATTTTTTCCCACTTTGTCCTTGCCGTCTAGGTAAATTATTTATTCTAGCTATTCGACTTATTGTAGCAGTACTAATGTTAAATTTAGTAGCTATTTCTTTATTTGATATTTCAGGATGATTTAAATATAAATCTATTATCTATTTATCTCTATTTGTCATAATAAACCTCCAAAATTACTGGTCTTTCTATTATGACTTGAAAATTTAATCCGTAGCCTTCACCGATTTTGCCCGATAATTATTCAAAAAATTTCTTTTTTGAACGGCTATTTAACTAACCAGTCACACGACGCAATTGCTGGATATTGGTGCTACCGCATTCAGGACATTTATCATTAAATTCATCACAATATCCGCAATCAAGACAAGTATCATTAGGAACATTTACTGCGAAATAAGGAATATCCTTATCCATAGCATAATTAACAATTTGTTCCAGAGCATCAATATTATGTTTTACAGTAGAATCTAATTCTACATAGGTAATACATCCAGCAGAAGAATAACCCGTTAATTGACTTTCAATATCAATCTTATCAAATGGAGACATTTTCTTCCATACAGGAACGTGAATGCTGTTAGTAAAAAATTCTTTATCAGAAACATTAGGAATAATGCCATACTTCTCTTTAAATTTTGTCATCGCTGTATAACAAAGATTTTCAGCAGGGGTATAATAAACGCCAAAATTAAGTTTAAATTGCTCCTTTGCTTTCGTACAGTAATCTTTAAACATTTGTTCAATTCGTTTAGCCAACTCCATACCTTCTTTAGTTGTATGGTCTTTACCAATAAGAATTTGAAGAGTTTCAGCTAAGCCAATTTGCCCGATTGCTAATGTGCCGTGCTTGAGGGCGCTTCTAATTCCTTCTTCTGGAATATAGCCAGCCATTAAATGGTTTTCATACATAAACCTTGCGGATTTAGGGTCTTGAGAACAAATCCAATCAAAACGTTCCATTAATTGAATTCGTGCTTCATTAATTTTTCTATTTAATAAAGCCATAAACACTGGAATAATATCTTCTTCTTGTCCTTCTTTTTCACATTCTTCTTTGGCTATCATTGCAATAGTTGGAAGAATAATTGTCACAGGACAGATATTGCCACGTCCATCTTTTAATTGACCGAAGCCGTTAATATCATATCCATTGGCTGTACGGCATCCCCAAATATGTTTGTGATAATTCGCTACTTTATCACCATAGAGCTATATATTACTATATAAGTTCAGACTATATCATATTCCTATATTGTTTTATCCTTTATAGGAATCTCATCTTTTCAACGCGCTTGCGTTTACTCTACTCATTTATTCATATAGATATTTCTTCTATATTATATTTTCGATAGTCGTTTAGCTTTTAAATTTATTTAATATAAATTATTTAGCACTTGATAATCCTTATGCTGATTTTATAAGGACTTCTCACGTTTAGATGAGTTTTTCAAAATACATTACTGTATTAAGCCACAGAATTATTTATGGTAGAGAAATAGGTGCGTGGGTCATTAATATCATATCCGACATTTCCAGACCAATCAACATTTGCATAGTTAGGATATAATCTTTGAGCCGTTGATTTAAGAGCTAATTGAAACAAATCGTAATTTGGATCACCTGGGTTTCGATTAACCCCTTTCATGCATTGGAAAATGCCACAAGGAAAAATAGAAGTTTTATGTATCTTACCGATACCTTCGATAGACACTTCCAAAAGGGCCTTAGTAATCATTCTTCCCTCTGGAAGAGTGCAAGTGCCGTAATTAATAGAAGTAAATGGCAACTAATTACCACTTCTTGATTGTAAAGTATTACATTATCTTCGGATAGGGTCGCTATTCCTATCCCGTTCTCTTATGAACTGCTATATGTCACCATATAGATGAGACTATATCTTCACCCTGCGAAAAGGGGGGCTACCATTTCCACTCGCTTGAGTGTACTCCACGTTTGATGTGGATAGTCGTTAGGCATTTATTGTATCGTTATAATATCTTAGATGGTATCCTTTTAGAGTTTTACCCCTACCATTGCACAGTTTAGAAATATTCGTTGCAGGAATACCGAGTTGTCGACCGCACTCTTGAACCGACTCAAACACAGTATCTAGCTCTTCACAATAAATCTTTTTTTTTATAGGGGTAGTTTTGAGACAATTTTTTCTTTTTCTCTTCCGAGCAAGGCGTGTGCCGATTTTTAGCTGCTTCAGATAATTTTTTCTTATGCTCTTCGGTAAATTCTCTTTCTTTTTGGGCTTCACTTATCTTCTTTTTCTTTTCTTTTGAGCAAGGATGCCCAGCTCCATTTTTATTGCCTATTAGAGCTTGAGATATTTTCTACTTAGTTTCTTCATTCATAATAAAGATTTCCCCGCCAGAAGTCGAGTTATATCCAAAGTTTCTATCCATTGAATTATAATGCTTTATAAGTTCTTGCTCCTTAAAACAAGCTTCTTCTTTAGTTAACCCTTGAAATAAGATATTGTGCTCAAAATTGTTCCATCCATATTTTTGAATAGCAGAGTAAAAATGTGGGCTTGATTTATAGTTGCAACCATTATTTCCCCATCGCTGTTCAGGTCTTTGTATTGTAATTCCAATATAAATTTTACCATTGATCTTGTTTACATGTTGATATACTGTATATATATTGATTCCTCCTTTCTTGGTTATTTAACGATACAAATTTAGCACGGGATTGTCTCATTGCCTTTAAGATTTTCCCCGTTTAGATAGCTATGTTCTTAATATTACTATTAAGTCGCCCTAATTATTTAAGGTTATGGTACATACCTTCGACAGCTTGATGAACTTCTTTCAAAGTCATATCCATAGCATATTGATATACTTTATCAAAATCTCCAGCATCATCTACTTCATTTGGATAAGCTGAATAATCATTAATTGGAATATCTATAATTTTTTTATAATCATCACTATCTTCTAAATAATTATTTAAATTCCAATTATAATTGCATAAATATTTCATACCATCACGATAATGCTTATAAAAAGATTTACGGACATAAGGAACCATTGTCCAATCAAGATGAGTCGCGCTGACGCCACCAAATTGAGAAAGACTCTAAATCTGGAAAATAACAGCAACTAATTGAAAAGCTGTATTTACAGAACCTGCTGGACGCACATCTGTTTGCCTAGTATTAAATCCATTAGCAAGCAAATCGTCAAAAGGCACACTTAAACAATTATGAGAGCCAACATAATAAGCATCAAGGTCGTGAGTATAAATCATATTCTCTAAATGATTCTTACGGGTCATAGGAGATACAATATAATCTAAAGCTAATTGCTTAGTTACTACACTACTGGCTTCTCCAATACGGCCACCGAATGACGCTTCATCGACATTGGCATTTTGATTTTTAATATCTTTGCCATCAAGCTTTTTTCTAATGGCTTGGATAAAATCATCTTTCTTTTGCCGAGCTACTTCTTTTTTATATCTATATCTAATATAGGCTCGAGCCACATCACGTCGTTCAGATTGCATTAAATAATCTTCAATTAAGTCTTGGATATCTTCTACTTCAATACTACCATCTGGACATTTTAACATCCACTTTTCAATATCATTAGCAATATCAATAGCAGTATCATTTTCATAAAGCTATCCATCTACTTCTATAAATGCTTTATTAATAGCATTAGTTATTTTATTTTTATCAAATAATACAACTGTGCCATCACGTTTAATTATATACATTCATTAACCTCCATACTAAATATATAGTATGACCTTTATTAAGGCCACACTATATTTAGTGTTTGTAAGTGATTAATTATCTAGCTTGGCCCAAGATTTAGTACCAAAACCAAGGATGATTAGTAATTATATCACAACATTTAAGTCTGTCTCTTTCAGTTTCATTAAATAAAATTTGCATATTATCAAATTTTATATCTTTAAAATCTTCTTCATCGGCAGAATAACGCCGAATTATTTCTTTAATGTCAGGGAATTCTTCTCTATTTAATTGACGAAGAAGGCGTTGTTTATCAGAAGTATGAATATAATATATTTGTAAATCTATTTCTGGAAATTTAATTAATGACTTAATACCAGAAGGATTAAAAATACCAATATTAATTTTATCTTTGGCTAAACAGCCAATTCCTGTCCCATACCACCAATCATTAAATTGAACATATTCAAGCATTTGATTATTATTTATCATTTGCTCAAATTTTTCTTTAGATATGAAATAGTATTCTTTTCCTTCAGTTTCTCCCTCTCGCATTGGGCGAGTTGTATAAGAAACTATACTATTTATAGGTAATCCATACGCTCTTATTACATCTTTTAATATAGTATCTTTACCCGCACCTGCTTTACCTATTAAGGCGATTAATTGATATTTCTTATTCTTCATCTTCGGCTACTCCTTGATACCGTTCGCTTCTTAATACTAAATTACCATTAGGTAGCATTTCATCAATATGATATAGTTGATGACCTGGCGTTGAAGCATATTTTTTAAGTATAAAATCATCACCTGATCTAATACCTTGAACTACAATCATGTTGCCGCGGTTAAACCAAGATTTCTCAATTATTTTTTTAGTGCCATCTGGTTGCTTAATTGAGATTTGCTTATCATATAATGAAAAATATTCTTTTCTAAATTTTATATTTACAACACCAGTAGGTGTGAGAATAGTTACCATACTCTTATTTTTATTCTTAGCAATACAAGTTCCGCAAATTTTAGATAAATAATAAATATTTATTGTTTTTCCGGCTTTCGTAAAACTTCGTTCTACTACTGGATCTTCTGGTAATTGATTAAAATCCACAAAACCATATTTATTTTGATTTACTTGCGTTAATTCATGTTCATGATAATAGAAACATAATACTTCCATTTCCCAAGCAGAATAATTTACTTTAGGGCAATATTTTTGCCAGTCAATTTTAAATAAGGTTTCATTTAAATTATTAAGAAGTTGTTCTTTATTTTCATTAATTTGCGTGCGGAATACATCCATCTATTTTTGATAGACCTTATCATTCCAATCTTTTACATTTAAATAAAAAATAGAATTATTATTAATAATTAATTCGTCTTTTCCTATCTTTTGTAAAAAATTAATTGCACGTTCATCTAACTTATATTTTTCTTTATCATATTTACAAATCTGCTTTAAATAACGAGTAAACTCATAAATATGAAGGGCTTGTTGTCTTTCATTTGTATCTACTGGAAGTAAATTTAATTTCAATAAGGTAGCTAAATTTTGAAGATTAAGATTTTTCTTTCTATCGCATGTTTCCCAAATATACCAAGCCATACAAAGTTTTCTATCCATCATGTGGTCAAATGCGCCACCCTTAATAAGAGAAATCATTGCTTGTTTATTGGGATTTACTTTAACTAGAAAATCTTTGGGAGAATTATAAGGGCGTTTTTCAATAATAGTTTTGACTACATCGTCACCAACATTAAGCATACCTTTTAAGCCAAACAGAATTTGATTATTTTTTACATCTGGAGTAAATGTATAAGAAGATGTATTTATATTAGGCAATTGAACTTGAATACCAGCATGGGCCATCTTGCCAATAGCTTGAGCCATCTTTTTATAATCAGCAGATTTATTTTTTTCTTTAGCATCTTCATCTGTAATTTCTTCTTCATTATCTTCTTCTGTAGAAGTTGAGGTGCCACCACTATCAGAAATTAAACAAGCACAATTCCAAAATAAGATAGGAAAACGATAAGCCAAGTTCATTTCTTGTAATGCCACTAGAGAGTAAGCAAGTGTATGTGATAAGTTAAAGCCATATCCCCGTGATGTCGCCACAAGTACGTTCCAAACATAGTTGCATAAATTTTTACTTAACTGTTTTTCTTTTACTGTTTCAAAATATTTTTTTGTTAATTCATCATAAGCTGTTGGATCTTTCTTTGCTATTGCTTTTCTTAGTTTATCTGCAAAATTTAGATCAAAACCGCCACATTCGGGGATTTGGACCAATTGCATAAAACATTCTTGACTTTCACATATACCATAACTGCCAGACAAATACGGCTTTAACAAATCTTGTTCTTGTTGAGTTAAACCATAATCTGACATTTCTTTATACCATAAGGTAATATCTTGTTTAAAACGTGCATATTTTTCAAGTGGTGTTTCAGCTCCTTTCTCTTGCGCCATAAGACGAATAACAGAATTTAAGTGAGCTAAGTCTTCTACGTTTTTCGGATGAGTTAATGCAATACCACGAATACCACTTTGTTGTTCCATTTGGAATAATGCTTGAATTTTATGATTATTAACCATATCCCACATTTCAGGAGCTTCACGTTCTATATTATAAATGCCCAAATATTTTTCATATGTGGCTTTTAAGCTACCCTGATCTTTAATATATTTATAGTCTTTTAATAGATCAAGACAGTTATGAATTTTATCAAGGCATTCAACAGATAACATATCTATTTTAATTAAACTTACTTTTTCTGAGTCATGAAGATCAAATTGAGTTACTATATCACCATTTGGTACTTTCATCAATGCTGTAGCTTCTGTAAATGGTTCATCTACAAAAATTACACCACCAGCATGTTCACCCATTCGGCAAACTAATCCTTCAATACGCTGAGCAACTTTCCATAATTCAGGATTATCATCCATTGCTTTTACAAATAATGGCACTGGCTTAAAATCATTTTCTTTATCACCATAATAACACTGAGATAATGTCCGTATCTTTCCTCTGTCTGCGGGAACAAGTGAAGAAATATACAGTCCATCTTCTACGCTCATTTCAAGACCACGACAGGCGGTTTGTATCGCTTGCTTAGAGGTTTCAGAGCCAAATGTTACTACATTGCATACTCGATCTTCGCCATAAAATTCGCGTAGCTTTTGTAGCACTTGTGCACGTTTAGATCCTTCAATATCACTATCAATATCAAGGACGGAGACACGTTCAGGATTAAGGAAGCGCCATTCATAAGTTTTAGTTGTTTCCCATAGAGGATTAATTTGAATAATGTCAAGAATATACAATAATAAAAATCCTACGCCAGAACCACGGCCAGGACCTATTAATGTACCTGCTTCCCAGCATACATCTAATGTCTTTTGGAGATTTAAGAAATATGCTGACCAATGAACTTTATTAACTTCTGAACTAATCCAAGTAGTTTTTAAATTATTATTTAATTCATTATAAGTTTCTTTATTCTGAAGCCTAAAATCACTTTCTATTTTTTCAACAATTAATTCCGCCATTAGCTTATCGCCATCAAATGTAGAATTATAAAATGTTTCAATATAGGGAATTTTATCAAAATATTTAGGAACTAATGAATAATTTTCAAATTTAGGAGTTCTCCAAATTAATGAAGGAATTTTTAATGGTTTTTTTAGTGAATAATCTTCACACTTATTTTTAATTTCAATAATATTTTGAAATGCTTTTTGCAATTGTTCTTCTGTAAAATATTCAAAAAAACTATGAATTTCATCATTACTCATTAAATAGGTGGTTTTGTAAAATTCATCAACTTCTCTATCGCCGTCTTGCGAATTAAGATAAGCTTTGTGTAATGGAGCGTCTTGCGCATTCAAATAATGGCTATCTGTACTTATGATATATGGAATATTGAATTGTTCAGATAATTTTAATAATTCATTATTTACATAAATTTGATCTTTATTATCTGAAGGTTGCATTTCCAAATAAAAATCTCCATTTGGAAATATTGTTTGCATTATTTTTAACCAATTATAAATATTGGCATAATCTTGTTCTTCTTTATCTCTTTGTCGTATTAGTTGAGTTGGAAGGTAGCCACCAAGGCAAGCACTACTGCCAATAACATGCCCAGGGTTAGTATAAATAATATCAATTAAATCTTGATAATAAGTAGGGACTCTACGCATTTTATTAGTTGTATAAGATCTTAACCAAGCTCTAGTTGATATTTCTCTAATTTGTTTATGTCCAATAGCATCTTTGGCTAATAAAATAAAATGATAATATTTATCTCCACTATCTTTAGAAAAATTATCTTTATTTAAGCCATCACGACATAAATAAATTTCATTTCCTAGAATGATTTTAAAATTAGGGTTGTTCTTTTTTATTTTATCATAGTATTCTTCTATTTTAACAGCATTAGCAACTGTTTCATGCTCAGTGAAGGCAATAACTTCATGGCCCAATGAAATTGCATAATCTGTTAAATCTTGAACAGTATTAATACTATCTCGTAATCGCAAATTAGATTGTTAAGAATACTCGGTATGGTTATGTAAGCTACCTGGATACGCGAGTGACATTTAGCATCAGTCCTTTCAATTATTACTTTCTATAAATATTATACCATAATATCTCAATAAAATCAATTTTAGAAATCACCCATATCACTGGCTATTTTATTTATCATACCTGCTAATTCAATTAAATTTTGTTTTTGTTTTGCTAAAATACATTTTAATTGTTGATTTTCACTGCACAAATAATTAATTTTATTTACATTATCTTCTTGTTGTTTCTCTAATTCATGTCCTAATTGGTCAAGTAAATTCCGTATTTCCATTATTTATCTCCGAATTACTACTAACTTTTTTGTCGCACGCGTAATTCCTGTATATAGCCATCTACGATGCTCAGTTTGCTCGAAAGGGAAATTTTCTTCCATCAACAGCACCTTATCCCATTCGCTGCCTTGCGCCTTGTGAGTAGTAATAGCATAAGCATAAGTAAAATTATAAGGTGCTTCTAAATCGTCGCATTCATTAGCATATTTATTTATTTTAAATAATTGTTCTTTTGTAAATTCTTGTTCACCAGTAATAATCGCGTTATAATCAATTGGAATGCTTTCAAAACGGCCGTTTTCTATGTCTACGCCAGTGAACATAAATTTAACTTCTTTATCATAAACCTAGGGAGGATATAAATAAGGAATTATCTGATAATTAGTAATAGTTCCAATAGTGCCATTAGTTAAGGCCCATAATTGGTTAGTTGATAAAAAATCCCAATGATTAGTTAATCCAATTATTTTATCTCCTACTTCTGGCTCAATTCCTCTTCCTTGGCGCAATCGCACTTCGTTATTAATGCGAATACGAGTTTTATTCATTGCACATAATACCTGATCGGCCCAATCATACATTTCTGGATTAAATTGATATTTTCTTAGAAGCATTACTTGCTCATTTTTACAAGGAAACATACCAATAGGCTTACCTTCTCTAACCCACATAGATAAACGAATTATTTCACTATCTTGAGCTTGGCGCATAATCTCATCTAAGAAAATGTGCGGATGATCCAATACATGATTATTTTGAGTAGAAATTATAGGTTCGAGCTATTCAGGATCTCCGCAGGCTATTACATATTTATGATAACGCATTAGTAAATCCCACATAGTTTTTGGCAACATAGATACTTCATCAACTACTATTACTTTATATTTAATAAAACGTTTAGGCTATAAATAAAATGTGCCATTAGAACGCGGTTTAGCTTCATATAATAGCCTATGTGCGGTTGTAGCATTAGGACATCCTTTAGACTGTAGGACTGTCGCTGCCTTACCTGTATAAGCTACATAAGCTACATCCTATTCTGGGTCTACTCCAAGTGCACCAACAATAAATTTTACTAATGTCGATTTACCAGTTCCCGCATAACCAGCAATGCAAGTATACGGTTTATGTTGCTTGTATCTAGCTACAGCAATTTTCAATCCAGTATTCTATTTGTCAGTTAATGTCAAGATTTAATTCCTCCTTTCTTAGTTATTCTTCTGGTTTACCAAGTCTTACCTTTAATGGTTTAATCAAAATCTTCATAATTTTCATTTAATGGAAGAATAAATCGTGATTCACCATTTGCATCAAAAATTTCTAAATCGTATTTTTGATTTGGGTCCTCGGCATTCGCGTCTGATCTTGGCCGGATGCAAGCCATTTTTTTATTACCCTTGCCACCTCTTATTTCATAACTATCTTCACCATTAGCAAAGAAGTTATCTAAGGAATTAATCAGGTTTGTAAAACAAGAAGTGGCTTGGGTATAAGTTATACCTAATTCTCTAAATGCCTTAGTTAAATTATTAAATGTATCAGTCGACGAAGTAGTTGTAAGCCATTGTCGCATACTGTTGTCTAACATATCTATGATTTACAGCACACCTTTCATAACAAGTAGCAAATGCCATAGCTACCTGTTGTTCGTTTTCTAACTGTAAAAATTTCTCAAAATTAAATTCATATGAATAACAAAATCCATAAGTGTCTAATTGAAGAACAATATCTTGTTTTAGAAAATCCATTTGTCCACGCAAATCTTTATCCCATACTGTTGGTGCATAAGCTTCATTCCATTGGCATAATCCATAGTATCCATGGCCTTTCGCATTATACTGTAGGTCTAACGTTCCCCCGCCTACTTCAGCCATCATATTACCAAGAATGCCAGCGCATACATAATCATTCCATCCAAGATATTTCATATACTCCCAAATAAGAGTGGCATTTTTATATTCTACTTTATCAAGCTCTTTATTAACCTCATCAAGCTGAGCTTGATAGTATTTAATAATAGAATTATAAAAATTCCATTGACTTTTTGCATTAAGAATTACAATACTGTCTTCAGTGGCTCCGGCTTTCCGGGCTTCTTGTGCGTCGGCTCTTGCTTTTTCTCTATTGGCAGTATATTCATCAATTAAATTAATTAACTCCCAATAATTATTGCTTTCTTTTAATTCAACAGTATTGGCTGGTAATTCAACAGCATTAACACTTGTAATAAGAATTAAAATAATAATAATTAGTGAAATAAATTTTGTCTTCATATTTTTTCTCTCTATCTATCAAAAATAGTATTGCATAGTGTTTACAATTTCATAGTCTGTAATGAAAATTTCAGGATTAGTGTTTCCAAGAAATTCATTTAATTTACAAGTTCCTATAATATTGACAACTATGCAACCCGTTTCAGAGTATAACTTCTTATATTCTTCTGGACTGACATTAAACTTAATTAAGTCTAAATCATTAGGTAACTTAATTTTTAATGTTCCTGTAGTCTCTTTTGGATAATAAATAACGTTATCTCTGTTAAGTTTTAAATTCTCAATAACTACATAAGGTTCTTTGAAATTCTATGCCCAGAGATTATCCAGTTGCGGAATTTCAAGAATTGTATTTATATCAATATTATTACTTTGATAAATAAAATCAACTAAATATGTAGGTTCTCCGCTATAATCTTTTAATTTTTCATTAGTATCATTTATAAACTATTTTACATTAGCATCAGCAATACGACAACCGAAGGCACCGGCGTGCCCTTGGGCCGATGTAAAATATCCAGTAGAATTGAGATAATTTTTAAAATCTGCTATTGGTTCAAAAAATTCATAGCCACGGCCCGAGCCTTCCCAGTACTTAATTCCATCTTCTATTATTTCATTGAGTATTAAGGTTGGCCGTTGGTATTTATTAGCATATTCATTAGCTACAAGGCCAGTTAAATTTTTATCAACTTCATATTTTTTGTCCAATAGCACAACCAGTATCTTATTGTTAAGAAGATTATGTTCTTCTATTAATGAATTAATTACTTCAATACTGGTATCACGTAATTTTGTTTGTCTATTTTTTGCATTACCACTAACTCGGCAAGCCTATTCAACAATTGTCTCAGCCTGACCAGTGCATCCTCGTTTAGTCGATGGAATTAATTCATAAGCCATAAAATTAAGCATACTTTCAAAAACCACTTGGCGCTCATCAGGGTCACCAACACGAGTAATTGCATTAATAAGTGGTGCAATATAGAAGGCTACGCCCATGGGAGTCAATGTATCTTTTAATTTAAATTTATTACGCTCTATCATACCTTTAATATAAGGATTTAATGGATGGGCTAAACCTTGATTAATTAGATACCTTGTTTCATAAGGCCGACTGTCCATCATATCGCCGATTAGGCCAAGTGCAACTAAGTCTAAATATTTCTATGCTTCATTTCGACCAAGTAATTCATCAATCGCACTACAAAATTTATATACAATTGCGACACCAGAAAGAGCCTTATTAGGGTAAGTATCTAACTAATTATTAATCACACAGGCATAAGGTGAAGGGAAATCGGCCTCATGATGGTCGAGTATTAAAACATCAACGCCTTGTTTAAATAAGGCTTCGTGTTCATTATACTAATTACTTCCCGCATCTGGAATAATAACTAGTTTTACATCTTTTGGAATGGTATTTAATATAATTCCATGCGTTTTCTAAGTATGTACTCTATAATATAAATTATTAGAAATATAATAAGGAAATAAATCATATAAATAATTTATCAATAGGGCCGAGGAGGTATAGCCATCGCAATCGGCGTCAACCTAAATAAAAATTTTATCATTCTGTTTAATATGTTTGATTAACATTTTTATTCCTGCGGTTACATTTCTTAGTAATGCATTTGGAATTATATCTTGCTCAGTAGGATTACAAAAATGAAATATATCTTTACTGAGTATACCTCGATTATTCATTATGATTCCTACTGGGCTATTATCATCTTCATTTTTATTAATTAATTTATACTACATACTTACTCCTTATATTATAATTCTATCTTTATACAATTTAAGGAATAGATCAGGTCCTTTGTCTGTTGGACTATCTTTATAATTAGTAAGCATATTCTTATCAAAAATAAATGAAATATTAAAATAATTTCCATATCTTTGTTTTATTTTTAACAAGTTATTTTTTAGATGATAAAATTCATTATCACCTATTTTTTGAAATTGTCTATCAAATGCAATAGTAATATCTTTCGCACCAGCTTCATTCAATAAAAACATTTGTTGAGCCGAAATATTGCTACCGCAACAGGCCACGGTAATATCATTTTCAAAACCAAAATAACTTTGAAATTGTAGAGTTGATTTTTCTGCTTCAAATATTATTACTTTACCTGTTTCTTTTATATTTGCTTTACTATTATTTAAATTATATAAATTCATTCCAAGAGGATGGGAATATAGAATTTTATTGACACGTAATGGCCTATATTTACCATATAATTCTGCTTCCTCTTGGCCCATAATTCTTCCTCTTAATCCTATAAAATTTCCATTTATATCAAAATGTGGGATGGTAATTGCATCACCGCCAGGATAATACCCAATCATTGCTTGGTCAAGCGCCTTTTGAGAAATACCTTCATTGAGCCAAGGAGTTAATTTAATTTTATAATTAAACCGGCCAAGTATTTTATTATCATAAGGTTTTAATTCAACTTGGCTTAATGAATTTTCTTCTTCATTAATTTTATCATAATCAGCAAAACATTTCCAATCATCTAAGCCTAATTCTTCTACTTCGTTAATATGAGTGCCTGCAAAACCAAAATAATTAGCTATCCATCTTACAGCATCATTTAAATCATATTCTTTATGAGCTTGGATATGAGCAATTTTAATTACTAATTCAAATATATCAAATGAAGGATTACTACATCCAGTATAACAGTGGAATAAGGTTGAATTAGAATAGTAATATAACTTTTTACTACCTACTCCTGGTTCATTATGACATATTGTATCTGAAATAATGCCGAAATTGGTATATTCAGGATTACCACCCCAAATATTTAATAATTCAAATATATTATCAAGGGTTAAATTATCACGTATTTCTGTTTTATCATAATTAATCATTTTATACCATAGATTAATTCATTAAATAAATCTTTATTAACATAATCAAGAGTAAAATCAAGTTTAATATCTTCATTACCAAATTTTAATGGATAATCTTCTGCTTTTATTTCAATTTTATATCCATTTACAAATTTTTTTGTAATTGGATCTTTATAAATAATTAAATCTTTCATTAGAACGTAATTACATTGACACAAGTGCCTTTAATACCAAATTCTTCATTTACTACTCTAATAAGATATTCAATAGGATGCTTCTTGGCAAATTCGCCTTTTGCTGTTTTAAGATACATATCTGCCATAGCTTTTGGCATCTTATATTCAACTACACCATTAAATACTTTCTTTTTATCCATATTTATTCTCCTTAAAATGCACTATCTTCAGCAATTCTAATTTTTACATTTTCCATATCAATTAATTCATAACTCCAATCTGTGCAAAACATTGGAATTATACGACAACAACCTAAATCGGCTTTGCACCATAGGTAAATACCTTTATATTTACCTCTACGGTTTTTATATACTGATAATTTAATAGTTGGCCGTTCAAATGTATTACTTGATAAAATTTTATCTAACGATTGGTAGTCATTGTCACGGGCTTGCAACAGGATCATACCTACGTCTATTTTCCTTGATACCTTATATTTCTATAAGGAGTAGACTATATCTTTACCATGCTCTATGCAAGTTTAGGTAGACCGTACTTCGCTTTCGCTACTCCGCGCAACCGGATAGTCGTTGAACCTTCCTCTATTCAAGGCTCGGATGCGAGGTTGCCCAATCCATTTAATTTTTATAACGTTCACACTTAGGTTTATTTCATCCTTATGTTGTAGTTTAAATGGCTCTAAGGGGTTTCCCGCAATTCTCGGTCTGATAATCACTTAGAATTTCTTCTAAGGACGACTGGGCCTTATGATAAATCTACATAAGGTCAATCTGCAATGGCCTTACTTCCTCTAAGTAAGTTTTGGTCTGGTGTTTCACTGAACTAATAATCCTTTTCTAATTAAATTTCTTTAATTAACTGACTATTTCTTACTATAATTTTATATTATAGAACACTGTTTCGGTTCTCAAGTTCTTCGTTTCCTAGAAAACTGACCCATCTCCATTATAGGGTCCCTACTTCCCAGCTTTATCAACTTTGGGAATAGTCGATACATGGCTCAATCCATTTATTTTGTTTTTTATTATAATAAGGTAAGTGTTTATAGGTTTCTCCATACTAAATTTTTCTAACAGCAGTTTCACTAGCTTTAGCTTTTAATTCTTCTGGTAAATTTTTATAAGTTATACCTTGACTATATAATTTACGAAGATACATAACTTCTTCTTCGGTAAAATGGGACTGGGGATTTTTAGTTCCTTTAAGTCCAGTATTAGTTATTCGTAAGGGGTACTTATAATTACTATTATACCAAGTTTTACCAGTATTTATCATACATATAGATGAAACTGATATAGAAAATTTCTATGCTATTATAGGGAATGGCTCATTAGTTGTTTTTAATAAATTAACTATTTCTTCAACTTGCTTTTGAGTTAATTTAGCTTGACTATGTTTTTCGCCCTTTAATGCAAAATTTTTCTATCCGCCAGAAGTTAAATTATATCCGACTGAATTGTTATTTGAATTAAAATTTTCTATCCAATACTATTCTTTTTCATTTAATTCATTCCTTTTACATTTTTCTAATATAATTATAGAAAAATTATTTATTCCATATTTCTATATAGCTTTGTGTATTGGAGTATTACTATCTCTATAAGATTTTTTTGCATATATTTCTGGTTGCCCTGAACGTAAATGCTCTTGAATTCGTCGTTTAATATTTACTGACTAACCTATATAAATTTTATTATTTATATCATTCCTTATTAAATAAATTCCACAAATTTCTGGAATTGCATCACACGAGATTTTCATGCTATAATAGCTCCTTTCTATTTTGTAATCGGTATTTAGATAATCTCTATTATAGTTTAGAATTCCTCGTTAGCAAATTAATCTACTTTGACCGATTTTATAGAATAATTTACCCCAAGGGAGTACTTGGATAAGTTGTTATTGGCAATTACTTTTTCTTACCATTTAATTGTGTCGCCGTCATTATAAATACACCATATTGATTACAAATGTCTTTTAATCGAGTAGCTAACATAAATAAAATATTATCTTCTCTAAGTTTTACACCGCCACTACGCTTACTAATCTCCTCTAGGATTTTTATACTTGTATGCACATAGTCCCAAAAAATATACCTAATGTCATGGTCTCGGATATTTTTCTTAATTACATTTTCAATATCTCTTAAGGAGAAATCTGGCATTTCTACTACATATAAATTGGCTTTACGAAGTATTTGACCTGCTTCTCTAACTCTAGCTAATTCATCCCCTACATATTTACCACTTAAGATATGATCTTCATTAACATTAGATAAGAAAGCTAACATCATAGTTTGAACTTCATCCTTGGTTTGTTCTGTAGTTCCAAATAAAACTGGTTCACATCCTCCACCAGACCTAATCCATCCAATACCTTCCTGATAATATTTTTCACAGGATAAATAACAGGCATCAGCTATCATACTTCTCGACTTGCCACAGCCCGTTGGTGCACTACGCAGATACAGCTTATTCAATCTAGCTCCACGAGTAACTGTATTAATCAATGGACCAAATAGGGGAGCACCTACTTCAGGATGCTCCAGGAGGCCATCAATGAGTTCATCAATATTATTGCCAGCCTGATAAGCATCATTTTCCATTTCGGCCACATATTGATATTTGATTTCTTCAATTTTATCATCAATACGTTGTGCAATTTTTTCAAGTGTAGCATTATCAAGCCACTCTTCTTGGAGCTGGCGTTTTTTAGTATCTAAGATATTATCAGGGTCATATATATCGCTTACATCAAAACCATATTTATCATAGGCTCGAAGTAATGACATTTTTTTAAGTCGGCCATAATAATAATCAAATGTACTATCATCACTATGAGCACTAGCTTCTTTAATCCATTTATCGCCTTTTTGGGCCACATAGATAGCTTGATATTTTGGCCTTGTACTTAAAAAGTCTCCAATAGCATCAAGAGTAATACTTTCAGCACCAAGCTCATGTAATTTATATATTGATCCATATACTATTTTATGAAAATCATTGTCAAAATCATCTTCAGTGATAATATATTTATCAGTATAGTCTAATAGTTTAGGATTATTATACACACAACCAATAGTCTAAATGATTGCTGTGGTATCGATATATTTTGACGCCATTAATCCTCCTTAATCATCCAAAAATGAAAACAGATGTTTTTTGTAAGGCTTGGGCTTTGGCCGTGGGATTACAATTTCTGTTTCTTCTGGAATATAATCTTCAATTTTCTTACTTTCATTTTTTTGTTGTGCGAGCCAAATTGCATAATAGTAATCAAAAGCTTTTTTATAAATCCAAGGAACTATTCCAATTCCATCATTTGACTTTTCTACTGGATTTTTTTGCACATCATAAAAATAAACAAGGGATTTCAAAATTCCGCTATAAGTATAATTATAATTTTCAATAAAATTTTTTATTTGTTTTTGTATTCTAGGATCAACATACTCAGTATGAAATAAATTCATTATATACTAATCAAGTTGCATTTTATCATAGTCTTCTTTAGACATTACTTCTTCCTTACGCTCGGCACAATTGGTATGAGCATAACGACGGCTATTGACTTTTATACAAGTTTCAGCATCTCTATCAAATGTCTAACCACAATACACACATTTTACTTTATGCAATTCTTCACCCCTTTACAATAATTTCTACATATATTATATCAAAAAATTCCATAAAAATCAAATAACCCGGAAGTTACCCTCCGGGTTAATATTTTACTTATTTACAAGCTCATCCTTGATTTCATCAATGATAAGACTTACAAATTCGGCTTGATCAATCGTGGTTTCAGAAATCTTTTTACTCTTACCAAGATATTTCTCGACAATCTTAGTAATGCGAGGAGCATAATATTCAGAATTCTTACTCATCAAGTCACCAGCAATTTGCTGGAATTCAGCCATAAGTCCTTCGTAATCATAAGTCTTTGCTTCAGGTGCCTTGACTTTCTCATCAGTAACAAACTTATTATCAGTCATTGTGGCTTCCTTATCAATTGCACGATTCATTGCATCAACAAGGTCCTGATAACTAAATGGAATTACAGGATCGATATACTTAAAACGGCTCTTACAATCAATAGTATCATCAGGAGAACGAAGAATGAATTTACGTTCATTATTCTCAACCTGAATATAAGCCATAATATCAACCATATTTTTAATAATTTCATTATAAGCTGTAGAACAAGAAGGAACAATCTGGGAATATTCTGTACCATCCTTACGCTTAAATGTCTTATCCTTTGCGTGAGAAATAAATACAACAGAATAGCCTTCCATTACGATAGAACGCCAAGTTTCTTCCCATTCCTTCTTAACTTTGGCCCAGCCATTTTTGGCCCAGCCACCATCGCCAATGTTTTCAATATCCAACTGATTACAAACATATTTTTCGCATAAAGAACTTGCAAGGTCTACAGTATCAACAATAATACTCTTAAACACTGCCTTAACTTCTGCCTTACGAAGTTCTCTAGCTACTTGCTTCACATCAGCCCAACTCGTAATATCTTGAGCAATAATACCAGGAATAGTATTATAACCTTTCTCTGTGGCCAGTAGAAGAGGACTAGGCATCTGAGAACCCAGCGTAGTCTTACCTGCACCACTTGGGCCATAAATATAAACTAGATAACCGCTTAAATCACGACTAACTTTATGAGGCTGAAGAGCTAACAAATTAATTGCCATTATTTAATTTTCTCCTTTTTCTCCAATTCAAACTCTTTTAAAATCTCATCTATTATTTCTTTTGGAATTATAAAATCATCACATACTATATCTATTTTAGCTCGATGACCCCTAATGGGGCCATCTTTATTAGAAGTTAAATCCGCCATTACCATTACCAGTAGTAGAAGTAGTGGCCGGCTTTGTGCCATTCTTACTAGCAAGATACTCATCTCTACGCTGTTTAACAGTCGCAAGATAAGTTTCACGCTCAGCAATAGCTTTAGTTAGCTCTTCCTTGGTATAAGTATCTTCCATATCATAGAGGAACGGCTCCTTCTGAGAACCAGTAATTACAAAATCTCTATGAGTATTCTTAAATTCCTGAACTTCGGCATCGCCCCAAGAGCTTTCCTTAGTAACCTTTCTTACAACAGTCTTAGAAATCTGCTTACCCCAGACTTCAGTAAGAATAGGATTTTTTTCAGAAGCTTCAAGGCCTTCAAAATAATTCATACCGCCTTCATTAAGGACAGTATAAGAAACAGGAAGAAGTGCTTTGCGGAAATCAAATGCGTAACCGCTTACAGTCAACTTCTCAGGAGTATTTTTTTCAGGATCGGCTTCAGTACGACGGGTCTTAGTAATAAGAATAGTAGTCTTAAACTTGCAACGCTCAAGCTCCTTATCGTTAAATGGCTCATTAACCATTACATGGACAAAACCGCCTTCATTACGCTTAATACTTACAAGCTCTTCCTTACCATCATGTTCAGTATAAAATTCATTAAGGCCAACAGTAGATTCAGCTCTAATACGACAAGCCTTTTCAATGCCATCGCCCATTACAGTGCCATATTCACCATCAATAATCTTGCGAAGGGTGGTAAATGTAGCATTTACTTTACCCTTAGAGGTAGTTTCAGTTACATAAGTATAATGAACCTAAATAATATTAGTAAGCTCTTCATCAGTGGCAATACTAATAGTGCCCATAATAAATGGTGTGCCAGGATTCTTAGAATTCGGGCCACTTTCTCTCATTTCCAGATTATGCTCATACAAATATCCTTCAATTCTTGTTTCATTAATAAACTTCATTAATTATTTACTCCTTTAATTAATCAATTTTAATTTCTTTACCTTTAGTAGTAATAGCATAAATAGCTGGATTATCGTCAATCTTTTCAACATATCCATCATTTACCAGCTTGCGAATACTGCCCGAAATAGATCTTGAGCTAATACCAAGCAAATCGGCCATATCCTTAGACTTCCAAGTGTCACTCTCTGTATGCTCTTGGAGGAAGGTCAAAATCATTTTGCCATTTTCAGTAAACAATGGAGTTGCAACTTCTTTATCATCACTATTATTAAGATAATTCCAATAGAATTCAACATCTTCATTCATTTCTACTGGATGGTTACAATTTTCAATTAAATCATTAACAAAATTAATAAATGCTTGCTTCTTAGACATTATATAACTCTCTTTCTTATTCTTTATATTAATATTATAACAAATTTTAGAGTAATTTTCAAATTTTAATTAATTAATAATTCTTTTGCGTAAGGCAATGTTTCAATCCAAGAGCAGAAGGCTCTCCACTCAGGAAGCCGATGATTTTTACGTTGTTTATAAATATTTCTTAGACAACGATAATTAGTTGTCATGCGTGCAGTTAATGTAAAACCAGCAGGATTAGTATAGAGAATTTCAAGATATAATTTTTTAATCCAATCTTCTTGTTGCTTAATTAAATCAGGATTTACTTTATCTTTAACCATTTTTTCTTTAAGTTTAAGTTGAGTATTATAGGCATCAACTTTTTCTTTCATAATATTTACTACACGTTCATCTACATACTTATTATAAGCCTTATCCAAGTCAAACTTGGTAATACAATGCATGGTACTGCAACTACTAACAAATTCCAAGAATCTGTATCTTTCACATTCTACCCACATCTTATTGGAACAAGTCAAATCAAAATTAACTCGAATACCAGTTAAAAACTGTCCGTGGGCCGGATTGTCTTTTATACAAGCGTTAATAAGTCCATTGCAACGTTTAAAATCATTATCCACTAATCCTCTGCCCTACTGGCTTTCTACATCAGTGATCATCGGATAACCCGCCGCGATAATACTTTCTTCTAAATCATAAATTTTTACATTACTTACAATATCCATTATTCTTCATCCTCCGAGAGAGAATAGCCAATTACATTTCCTAAACATTTAACAAGCATTTCAATTTCATCAATTAAAAATTTTTGGTTATATCCTCGGCCTTTGTAAGCTTCAACATATTCGGCATAAGACATAAAATTTAAATCTTTGAAGCCGTAATACATAGCTTTTTCTTGCATCATACGAGGATTGGAACAGACAATAGTGGCACCAGTGTCTTTGGCAATCAAAAACAATCTACCTGTTTTGCCCGAACCCCTCTTGTCAATAATTCTATACACTTAATTTCCTCCTTATTTTATACTATATCCAAATTCTCTGGCTTGATAAAAATTCTGCCAAAAATCTTCACGCTCATCCAGTTGGGATCGATTGCATTCTTCTAATACTTCAAATATAAAATTTTCTGGGCCAAGTTCATACATTGCTGGATATAATTTATTGCGGGTCGGCGCTTCAGCCCCTACTCCACGCTTAATGTGCTACTTCCAACGATCTGCCAGCGATGTCGCTTGCCCTATATAACATTTCTAATTTTCTATATTAGTTATTTTGTATATCCCTGTATGAATGCCTTGTCCAACCACTCGGCCAATTAAATCTGTGTAAGGTTTTTCGTAATAGACTTTCCAGATGACCTTGTTAATAGGTTCGGCCGAACGTAAATAGGGAATAACTGAACGAAGTTTTTTAATTTCTTCAATATCAGTATCACTTAAATTAAGCCTATAAAATTGTTCCTTCTATTTTATTTCTTCAGCACGTTTATTTGCTTCAACTATTACATCTTGTTTAGCCTTAGCATCATCAAGTGCTAGAAGGATCTAATGTAATTCATTTTGTTTTTGTGCGATTAAATTTGTATATTCTTGCGTGCTTTCTGCGATTGCATTTAAATATTCTTGTTGATAATTATTTTCTGTCTACTAGTATTCTTTAGCTAACCGTTCAGCAGACTAAGCAAATTTTTCAGTGGCTAGATCATTTGCCTTTTGGCAATATAATTCAGCATTTTTGTCTGCTTGTTTATAATTTTCATCAAGAATTTTCTTTTTATCTTCAAGATAATTAATATCTTTAATTAACGAATTTTGAGTGATATTAAGAGAACAAATTTTAGTAGTTAAATCTTTCTAACTTTCTACTAATGTTTTATTCTCTTCTTTTAAATTATTATTCTAGCTTTCAATTTCAAGATTATATTCTTCTGTTTGTTTTATCTTGGGCCGAAGAATATAATATATGATACTTCCACCCAGTATCAAGGATAAAATACAAAAAATTATAGTCATAAATTTATTATAAAAAATAGCGAAGGAGAGAAAATTCTCCCTCGCTATTTTAATTTATTAAGTAAAATTACTCTGCGTCAGCAGTAGTATCAAAATTCATACCAGCTTCGGTGAGAGACAAAAACTTCACTTGCTTATGGGAGCCATCAGGAAGCTCGATTTCAGCCGGGGTACGAACACCAAGTTCCTTACGCTGAATAGCAGAGGTGAAGATACCATCAACAGTACGCTTTTCAAGACCGAGAGCTTCTGCAACATCGGCGGCGGTGACATTCTAGCCATTGACTTCTTTAAGATAATTGATGACTGCGATTGTGTTAGGTTTAAGCATAATAAATAATAATCTCCTTTTAATAAATAAATAATTTTTTATTTTTTAATTTTAAGCGTTTAGCTTATGTAAATATTATACTAAAAAATTTTTTTAAAGTCAAGAATTTTTTA
>ERZ808275.219-NODE-219-length-30419-cov-4.075583_pt1 | contig 30419 bp, 53 predicted proteins | sample MGYA00520894_ERZ808275 | MGnify/ENA primary metagenome ERZ808275 (study PRJEB31516, sample SAMN03275598) | gut metagenome | biome: mammalia-associated habitat; material: feces | host: Papio cynocephalus | place: Kenya | collected 2012-08-03 ... | reverse complement strand
ACACACGGGAGCCGGATTTTGTGATCGGCGCGATCGCCGCCACGCTGCAGCATAAGCAGGGCGAAGCGCTGGACGGGACGCCGCTTGCCGGGCGCAGGTTTGAGCTGGCGCCGTGGCAGGTATTTGTAACCTACAACCTTGCCGGATTTTACTATGCCGGCACGCAGGAGCGGCGATACAAAGAAGCGTTTATCTTTGTGCCGCGAAAAAACGGCAAGACGAGCTTTGCCGGCGCTCTGGCTTGGGGGCTGGCGCTGCTGGAACGGAGATCCGGCGCGACGGAGTACATCGTGGCGGCGTCGCAGAAGCAGGCATGCCAGAGCTTTGAGTTTATCGTGAACTCCCTCCGCGCTACAGGCATGATCGAAGACTTCCGCGTCCGCGACAACAATGCCGAGCACTCGATCTCCTACACCTTCGCGGACGCCGCCGGCAATCAGACCGGCAGCGTCCACATCGAGGCACTGGCATCGAATCCGCAGGTGCAGGATTCCTTCAACTGCAACATCGCCATCGCGGACGAGATCCACGCTTTCAAGCAGCCGGCACAGTACAACCGCTTCAAGGAAGCGATGAAGGCATACACCAACAAGCTGATGATCGGCATCACGACGGCAGGCGACAACGTCAACAGCTTCTGCTATCAGCGTTTGGACTACGCGACGAAGGTGGTCGCCGGTGCCGTCGAGGACGACACGCTTTTTTGCTATATCGCGCGGGCGGACCAGGATGAAAACGGCAATGTGGACTATCTGGATCCGGTGCAGCACGAAAAGGCAAATCCGGGCTATGGACTGACGATCCGCCCGGCGGACATCATGCAGGACGCCCGGCAGGCGCAGAACGACCCGCAGCAGCGGAAAGACTTCCTGAGCCGGAGCCTGAATATCTACACCAGCGCGATGCGGACTTACTTCGACATCGACGAGTTCAAACGCAGCGACGGGAAATACGAGTGGACGCTGGACGAGCTTGCAAAGCTGCCGATCGACTGGTACGGCGGCGCGGACCTCTCCAAGCTGCACGACCTGACTGCCTCGGCGCTCTATGGCAACTACCGGGGAGTCGATATTATCATCACGCACGCATTTTTCCCGATCGTCGCGGCGCACAAAAAAGCCGACGAGGACGGGATCCCTCTTTTCGGATGGGCGGACGATGGGCTGCTGACGCTATGCAATTCGCCAACCGTCAACCACGCTGACGTGGTGAAGTGGTTTGTGCAGATGCGCAAGCGCGGCTTTAAGATCCGGCAGGTAGGGCACGATCGGAAATTCTGCCGCGAGTATTTCGTCGGCATGAAAGCCGCAGGCTTTAAGATCGTCGATCAGCCGCAGTATTTTTACAAAAAATCCGAGGGCTTCCGGCACATCGAAGCCGCCGCGAAAAACGGCGCGCTCTACTACTGCCACAGCGAAGCCTATGAGTATTGCGTCGCCAATGTGGCGGCGATCGAAAAAACAGACGATATGATCAAGTACGAGAAGATCCGCCCGACGAACCGGATTGACCTTTTCGATGCTTCGGTGTTTGCGTGTGTAAGCTATCTGGAAAATATGACCGGCAAACCGAAGCGGTCATGGTGGGGCGAGGTGAAAGAATGAAGGTACCCGTAGAGAAGAAGCAGCCGCAGCGGCGCAGCGCGTTCCTGACATCCGGCGATTGGTTTGAGACGCTGTGCGCGGAAGGCTATACGCCGCTTGACCGGAATCCGGAGATCGTGGCGGGATGCCGCGTGATCGCGCAGACCATCGCATCGATGACGATCTACCTGATGGCAAACACGGAGCGGGGCGACGTGCGAATCGTCAACGAGCTTTCCCGCGCTGTGGACATCTCGCCAAGCCGCCACATGACGCGCAGCACATGGATGGATGCGATCGTGATGAACCTGCTGCTTTACGGCGCGGGCAACAGCGTCGTAATGCCGCACACGAGCGGGGGCTATCTGCAGGACCTGACGCCGATCGCCGCCGGGCGAATCGGCTTTGTGCAGGCAGGCGAGGGTTATCGCGTGCTGGTGGACGGCGTGGAGTACGATCCCATGGACGTCCTGCACTTTGTAAACAACCCGAATAAAGACTACCCGTGGAAGGGGCAGGGGCTGACAGTTGCGCTGGAGGATGTCGCGAAGAACCTGCGGCAGGCGGCGGAAACGGAGCGCGGCTTTATGTCGTCGAAGTGGAAGCCGGGGCTTATCATCAAGGCGGATGCGATGTCCGAAGACTTCGGAAGCCCGGAAGGACGGCGCAAGCTGCTCGACAGCTACGTCGGCACGACGGAAGCAGGTGAACCGTGGATCATACCGGCGGAACAGCTGACCGTTGAGCAGGTGAAGCCGCTGAGCCTTGCGGATCTCGCGATCTCCGACATGGTAACGCTGGACAAGCGAACCGTTGCGGCGATACTCGGCGTACCGCCGTTTTTGCTTGGAATCGGTGAGTACAGTGCGCCGGCATGGAACGCCTTTGTAAACAACACCATCCGCCCGATCGCCAGAGAGATCGAGCAGGAGCTGACGCGCAAGATCCTGCTGTCGCCAAAAATGTACTGGCGCTTCAATATCGCCAGCCTTTACAGCTATGATCTCAAAACAACCGCGGACGTATACAGCAATTTGTACATCCGCGGCATTGTGACAGGCAACGAGGTGCGCGACAAGATCGGAATGGAGCCGATGGACGGGCTGGACGAGCTGGTCATCCTGGAGAATTTTGTGCCGGCTGACAGAATCGGCGACCAGAAGAAGCTAAACGAGCCGAAGGAGGCGTGAGCATGGACAGAGAACGCAGACAGATGCGATCAATCGCGTCGAAGTTTGAGACGAGGGAAGCGGAAGGGGAGCTTTTGATCGAGGGCTACTTTGCCGTTTTTAATACCACCTACGAGCTGTGGGAGGGAGCGACGGAGAGCGTCGCGCCGGGCGCTTTCGCAAATACGCTTGGCGAGGACATCCGCGCGCTGATCGACCACGAGACCCGGCTTGTGCTTGGACGGAATAAAGCCGGAACACTGGAGCTGCGCGAGGATTCGCACGGACTGTGGGGAAGGATCCGGATCAATCCGAACGATCAGGATGCCGTAAACCTCTACGAGCGGGTGAAGCGCGGCGATGTAAGCCAGTGTTCCTTCGGCTTTGACATCGTCAGCGAGGAAACCGATTTCCGCGAAGACGGCTCCGTCCACTGGACGATTACCGAGGTCCGGCTTTACGAAGTGTCGGTGGTAACTTTCCCGGCTTACGAGGACACCGCAGTCAGCGCCCGCAAGAGAGATTTTGCGCAGCTGCAGCAGCGGGAGAATGAGAAGTGGCGGCACGAGATGCGGAGCCGCCTGAAAGGAGACCAGAAGCATGGCACTTAGAGCACTGATGCTGCGCAAGCGCATCGACGACAAGCAGAAGGAGCTTGCACAGCTGCGCGAGAAAGACGCGGAGTTTGAGCGCCGCGAGGCGGAGCTGGAGACGTCGATCGAGGAGGCGCAGACCGATGAGGAGAAAGCAGCCGTATCCGAAGCCGTTGAAACGTTCGAAGCGGAAAAGGCGGAGCACGAAGAGACCCGCGCCTCCGTCGAGCGGGCGGTGAGCGAGCTGGAGAGCGAGCTGCAGGAGATCGAGGCGGAAGCCAAAAAGGCGCCGCCGGAAGAGAAGAGAAACGAGGTAAAGAAGCACATGGAAACGAGAGCATTTTTCAACCTGCCACCGGAGCGCCGGGACGCTTTCTTCGCACGGCAGGACGTCAAGGACTTCCTCCAGCGTGCCCGTGACCTGGGTACGCAGAAGCGGTCCGTCACCGGCGGCGAGCTGCTGATCCCGGAGGTCGTCCTCGAGCTGATCCGCGAGAACGTCATCCGCTGGTCCAAGCTGTACGACCGCGTCAACGTCAAGCAAGTGCCCGGAAAGGCGCGTCAGCTCATCATGGGCGCGATCCCGGAAGGCATCTGGACAGAGATGTGCGCCGCCATGAACGAGCTGGAGATCAGCTTCAGCGCCGTCGAGGTGGACGGCTACAAGGTCGGCGGCGTCATCATCCTCTGCAACGCACTGCTTGCCGACAGCGACATCGCCCTTGCAACGGAGATCATCAGCGCACTGGGGCAGTCCATCGGTCTGGCGCTTGATAAGGCGATCTTGTACGGTACCGGCACCAAGATGCCGCTCGGCATCCTGCCGCGGCTGACGCGATCGAGTGCACCGAGTGACTACCCGGCGACCGCACCGGCGTGGAAGGATCTGAGCACCAGCAACGTCATCACGATCACCGGCAAGACGGATGCGGCACTCTTCAAGGCGCTTGCAGAAGCGTCCGGCGCCGCGAAGGGCAAGTACAGCCGCGGGCAGAAGTTCTGGGCGATGAGCGAAGCGACCTACACCAAGCTGATCTCCAGCGCGATGAGCATCAACGCCGCCGGCGCGATCGTCACCGGCGTCAATGGCGAGATGCCGGTCATCGGCGGTCCGATCGATGTCCTCGACTTTATCCCGGATGATGTCATCATCGGCGGATACGGCGATCTCTACCTGCTGGCAGAGCGTCAGGGCGCGACGATCGCACAGTCCGAGCATGCCCGGTTTATCGAAGACCAGACCGCGTTCCGCGGCGTCGCACGCTATGACGGCAAGCCGGTCATCGCCGAGGGCTTTGTGGCGATCGGCATCAACGGCAACACGCCGAGCGCGGATGCAGTTACCTTCGCGGGAGACGATGCAAACAACGCACTGCTTGACAGTCTGACGCTGCCCAGCCAGACACTCAGCCCGGCGTTCGCATCCGGGACCTTCGCATACACCTGCACGGCGTCCGGCACGTCCTGCACGGTCGAGGCGGCACCACAGGAAGCTGATGCGCAGATTGCGATCGCCTACAACGGAAAACCGGTCGTCAACGGCGGAACGGTCAGCTTTGCGTCCGGCACGAAGAATCTGACGGTAACGGTGAAGAAGGGCAGCCGCACGCTGACCTACACCGTGGCAATCACGAAGTCCTGAGGCTGACGGGAGGTGCAGCAGATGAGCGACAATGACATCCTGACCATCCTCAAGGTGGATTTGCAGATCTCCAGCACTGCGCTGGACAGCTACCTGCTGCAGCTCATCGGCGCAGCCCGTGCACTCATCGTCCGTGAGGGCGTCACCCTCACGGACGACATCGAGGACACGATGCTGATCGAGATGTACGCCGCGTACTTGTACCGCAAGCGGCGGGAGAGCAACAGCGCCATGCCGCGCATGCTGCGCTGGGCGCTGAATAACCGGCTGCTGTCGGTCGGGGAGGATAACGCGGATGGATGATCTGATCGTACTGATCGCGGAGACCTACACGGACAACGACATCGGCGTTCGCGTGCCGACGGAGACGCGGCGGGAGGTGTGGGCGCATCTGCGCAGCATTACCCGCGCAGAGTGGCGTGCGGCGGGGCTGGCTGGCTTGCAGCCTGCGATCGTCGCAGAGACGCCACGCGTAAACTATGGCGGCGAAAAGCTCGCAGAAGTCAAAGGCGTGCGCTATGAGGTGTATCGCACCTACGCAGCGGACGACAGCGACATGATCGAGCTGTACCTCGAAGAGCGGGCGGGGGTGCGCTGATGGCGAAAATCAAGATCGACGGGCTGGCGTCCGCGATCGAGGAAGTGCTGCGGGACTACAGCCATGTCACGCAGGAGGCAATGCGGCACGCTGTGGACGATACGGCGAGGGACACAGTGGAGAGGCTGCGGGAAACGTCCCCGAAGCAGACGGGCGACTATGCCAAGAGCTGGGCAGAGAAGGAGACCGGCAAAAAGCGTGCCGGCTCCTATCAGAAAGTCATCTACAACAAAGCGCCGAACTACCGGTTGACGCACCTGCTGGAAAAGGGGCACGCCAAGGTAAACGGCGGGCGCGTACCGGCGCAGCCGCATATTGCGCCGGCGGAAGAGGCGGCGATCGAGCAGTTTGAGCGGGAGCTGCGAGACGGAATCAGCAAAGGGGTGTAGCGTATGACTTTGGCAGAGATCAAGACAATGCTGGAGACGACCGGCTTGCCGGTAGCATACAGTGCATTCCCGGAGGGCGCCGCGCCGCTGCTGCCGTATATCTGCTACGTCGTGACCGGGAGCAACAATTTTGTTGCGGACGGGATCGTCTATCAGCCGGTGCAGGCGATCGACATCGAGTTGTATACGCGGCAAAAGGATCCGGCGTCCGAGTCGGCGGTAGAGGCAGCGCTTGCTGCGCTGCCGTGGGAGAAAACGGAGCTATACCTGGACGATGAGAAATGCGTCCAAGTGACCTATGAAATCGAGGTGTAACAATGGCAAACACGGAAAACAAAGTTCAGTTTAACCTGAAAAACGTACACTATGCCGTCGTGACGGAGACAGGCGGCGTTGTGTCCTGGGCGACGCCGGTCGCGGTGCCCGGCGCGGTCACGCTGACGCTGGATCCGGCGGGCGATGTCACGCCGTTTTATGCGGACGGCATTATCTACTACAAGTCCATCAGCAATCAGGGCTATAGCGGCTCGCTGGAAATGGCGCGTTTCCCGGACCAGATGCTCAAGGATGTCTGGGGCTTTACCGAGGGGACGACAAGCAAGGTGCTGACGGAAAATGCAAACACGGAGCCGAAGGACTTCGCGCTGCTCTACCAGATCGACGGCGATGCGGACAATCAGTATTACGTGCTGTACTCCTGCGCCGGCGCACGACCGGGCATCGGCTCGACGACCAACACGGCATCCAAGGAGCCGCAGACGCAGTCCAGCGAGATCACGGCGTCCGCAATGGCAGACGGGCGCGTTATGGCGCGCACCACGGCGGAGACGCCGACAGCGACCAAGACGGGCTGGTTTGCAGCGGTTTATGAAGAGACGGGAGACTGAGAAAAGTGGAAAAGACGATCGAAATCGGTGGAAGAAAATACAGGATGAGGGCTTCGGCTCTCATCCCGCGTTTATATCGCGCGCAGTTTGGGCGCGATCTGGTAGCGGACATGCGACAGCTGCAGCAGGGATTTATGCGGGCAGCGCAGACGACAGAGAATGACGGAGCGGGAAGCAACCTCTCCGCGATGGACCTGACGATCTTTGAAAACGTCGCGTGGACACTGATCCGCAACGCCGGAGAGGACATCCCGGACACGCCAGATGAGTGGCTGGACAGTATCGACGGCATCTTGTCGATCTACAAGATTCTGCCGCAGATTCTTGCGCTGTGGAATGGCAATCAGCAGACCACCAGCACCGCAAAAAAAAACTAAGGCAGACGACGCGAGAGCCGTCGGGCGCAGAATTTATGCTTCGCTGCGCGGAGCTGGGACTGAGCGATGAGGCGATGGACGCGATGACAATGGGAATGGTGTACGACATGCTGATCGAGCGGGCGAACGACCGGGAGGACTACCCGATCAGAGCCACGCAGGAAGATATTTACCGCTATTTTGGGCGGGGGTGACACATGGCAGGGAATCGAATCAAGGGCATCACAATCGAGATCGGCGGCGATACCACAGGACTTGACAAGGCGCTGAGCGAGGTAAACAAGCAGATCCGCACAACGCAGCAGGAGCTGCGCGACGTAGAGCGCCTCCTGAAGCTGGATCCAACAAACACCGAACTGCTGGCGCAACGTCAGAAGCTCCTGCAGCAGGCAGTCGAGGGAACGTCCGAGAAGCTGAAAAGTCTGAAAGAGGCGGAGAAGCAGGCGCAGGAGCAATTCCAGCGCGGAGAGATCAGCGAACAGCAGTACAATGCGCTGAAACGCGAGATCATCGACACCGAAGAAAAGCTGAACGGGCTGGAAGACGCTGCGAAAAAGAGCAACGCCACAATGGCGCAGATCGGCGCGACAGCAGACAAGATCGCGCAGGGCGCGCAGAAAGTATCTGATGCGACGCGTGCGATGTCCGTGGCTGCTGCCGGCGTTCTAACCGCATCAGCGGCGCTCTCCGTACAATTTGAAGATTCATTCGCAAAAGTCAGCACACTGCTCGACGAGGGACAGACCGATTTTGCAGCCTATAAGCAGGCGATCATCGCGGGGAGCAACGAGACCGGAATCGCAGTAAACGAGTACGCCGAAGCGGTTTATGGCTCGATCTCCGCCAGCGTCGACCAGGCGGACGCGGTCCAGTTTACCGCAAGCATGGCAAGGCTGGCAAAGGGCGGCTTTACCGACCTCTCCAAAGCTGTGGACGTCACAACGACGGTCATCAACGGATATGGTCTGGCGGCATCAGAGGCGGAGGGAATTACCGACGTCCTCGTCCAGACGCAGAATCTCGGCAAAACAACGGTTGACGAGCTTGCAAGCAGCATGGGCAAGGTCATCCCGACCGCCGCGGCGGCAAATTACAGCTTTGAGGAGCTGGGCGCAGCGTATGCACAGCTCACGAAAAACGGTATTGCGACTGCAGAAAGCGGCACCTACCTCCGCAGCATGCTCTCCGAGCTGACCAAGAGCGGGAGCATCACGGACAAGGCGCTGCGCGACCTGAGCGGAAAGGGCTTTGCCGAGCTGAAAGCCGAAGGGACCAGCACCGCCGACATCCTGAATATGCTGTCGGACTATGCAAAAAGGAACGGAAAATCCCTGAAGGATATGTTCGGGAGCGTCGAGGCTGGGTCTGCCGCGTTAGTGCTCGCGAGAAACGACGGGCAGGACTATATCGAGATGCTCAACGCGATGGAATCCTCAACGGGAGCCGCGCAGAAGGCGTTTGACAAAGTATCGAGCACGTCCGGCGCGCGGATGAAAAAATCTCTCAACGAGATCAAGAACGCGGCGATCGAGTTGGGCGACGTGCTTGCACCGGCGATCGAGGGCGTCGCGTCCGTCATGGAGGACGTCTCTGGCTGGATGGGCAGCCTGAGCGAGGGACAACTGAAGCTAATCGCCGGGACGGCGGCGGTCGTCGCTGCAATCTCTCCGATCGCCGGCATTGTGTCCGGCATCGCCTCGGCGGTCAAAATGGTCTCTGGAGCGCTGGGCGCGCTGAACGTGAATCCGGTCGTGTTGGCAATCACAGCGGCTGTGGCGGTCGCTGGCGCGCTGGGGGCGGCGTTTGTGGCACTGGGCGATGATGCAAATGAGGCGGCAACCGCGGCGCAGAGCATGGCGGACGAGATCTCTGGCGGTGCGGAGGAGCTGAAAAGCAGCATCGCGAGCATCGACGCGACGACCGCATCCGCCGAGCGCCTGATCGACCGCCTCGACGAGCTGAACGCGGGGGGCTTAGACGACAGCGAAATCTCGGAGTACAACGCCACGCTGCGGTTGCTGTGTGAGACGGTGCCGGAGCTGTCGGAGCTCGTCAACACACAGACCGGCGAGATCGCAGGCGGAACAGATGCACTGCGCGCGAATACCGCCGCATGGGCGCAAAACGCGAAGCAGCAGGCATATCAGCAGCGGCTGACGGCACTTTATGAGAAATACTCCGATACCATCGTCGAGGCAAAGAAAAACGAAATCCAGCTTGCGGACGTAAGCGCACGCCTCGCCGAGGTACAGGCACAGCGCGCAGAGATCATTGAAAACCTCGACGATATCTCCGAGCTGTCTCTCCAAAGAAATGCGAAGCTGTCAGAGCAGTATGACGAGCTATCCGATCAGGAGATCGAGCTGCGTGAGCAAAAGGAGATGTACACCGAGGCAATACAGGCGGGGAATGAGGCAATGGCGGAGGCACAGGAGACCATTGCAATCGAAACAGAGGCAATCAACGCGCTGACCGGAGCTACAATGACAAGCGCCGAGGCAGCAGTTGGGAGCGCATCCGCGCAGAGCGCCCTGGCTGGGGCATTCGGGGCAGCGGAGCAGGCTGCGCAAAGTGCCGCGACCGCAGCGGTGCAGGAGACGCAGCTGACCGCAGAAGCATCGGAGAAGGTCAACGCGCTGGCAGAGAGCTATGCGAATGCCTACAACTCCGCTTATAGCAATATCACGGGGCAGGTCGGGCTTTTCGACACCTTTGCGGCAGAGATCAGCGACGACACGGCGACCGTGGAACAGATGATGGCGCGCTGGGGGCAGCAGACACAGAATCTGGGCACCTACACCGAAAACCTGCAGAAAGCTGCGCAGTACGGCATCAGCGACGGTCTGATCGCGCAGCTGTCCGATGGTACGCCGGAGAGTGAGGGATACCTGCAGACCATCATCGACAAGGTCGAGGAGCTGGGCGGATCCGAGGAAGGGATGAGCGAAGACGCGGCGAAGTTCGTCAGCAGCTTCAATAAATCTTTCGAGGACACGCAACAGGCAAAGGACAGCTTTGCGACCACGGTCGGCACGATGCAGACAGACCTCGACACAGCGCTTGCGGAGATGGTGAAGTCCGGGGAGCTGACAGCGAGTCAGATGGACACGGTAGGCACGCAGCTTATCAACGGAATGATCGAGGGCATGGACCGGAAGACTGGCGACTTGGATCGTGCTGTGCGAAGGATCGTAAGCGGCGCAATCGAAACCGCAAGGACAGCGGCAGATGTGCACTCTCCGTCGAAGAAAACGATAAAGATCTTTGAAAATGTCGGAGAGGGCATGGTCGTCGGCATCGACAGCAAGCAGGACGACGTCAGCCGGGCGGTACGCCAGACGGTCGACGCTGCGCTGCGCCTGAACGTCACAGGAGCGGGTGAGGCGCTGGGAGCACGTCTGCCGGTCGTGGACATGCCGTCTATGGAGTACGCCCGCCCTGCGGCTGCTGCGAGCCTCACGCGGAGCGTCAGCGTGACGATGACTAACACGTTTAACGGCTACGACGAGGCGACCGGTGCGGAAATCTCCAGGAGTATGCTCCGCGAGATCAACCGCGCGCTCGGGCGCGAATACTGAGGAGGTGAGACGATGCGCAGATTTAAGCTCATAAACGCAGAGGGCGCAGAGTGGGATCTAATGCAGCGGGACGGCTACTACAACGAGCCGGACGGCTACGGCTACGATCGGAGCTTCAAGAGCATCCGGGCGGGCTACGACTATTTGCAGACCTCGGACGTGCTCGCTCAGAAAGCCCCGTCCGGAGAGCTGGTTTTTCGGACATATGCGCAGTATCAAGCGTTCGTCGCCTTCGCGGCAAAGGACGATCCGCTGTATCTGTGCTATGCGCCGATGGGTACATGGTACCGCTGCCGCTGCAAGGTGCAGGAACTGGGCAAGGGCGAGATGATCAGTCCTGGGCTGCTGATCTGCCGCATCAAGTTTATCTGCTTCGGCACATGGGCGGAGCAGATCACGGCGACACAGAGCACGGTGGACACATCGCACGGCAAAATCTACCCGTATACCTACCCATACACATACGCCGACACAACGATCGCAATCGCTGTCCTGCAAAACGGCGCGCTGGAAAGCCCCTGCCGGCTGAATATCTTCGGACCGGTGGAAAATCCGACGTGGACGCTGGTGCAGAACGGCGTGAGCCTGATGACCGGGCGCGTCAATGTGACGATCCCGGCAGGAAACAAGCTGGTAGTGGATGCGACACCGTCGAACATGGAGATCGCGGAGTATACCACGGACAACGAACTCGTCGGCAACCGGTATGCGGAAAGCGATTTTTCGACGGCGCGCTTTGTGTATGCACCGTCGGGCGAGTCGACGCTGACCGTGACCAATGAGACCGGCGCAGACGTCTCGGTCGCGGTGGAAATGGAGCGGATCGCCTATGCTGTATAAAATCGAAATCTTCGAGCGGGACTACACATTCCGCAGCTTCGCACCAATCGAGCAGCCGGAAATCGAGTACGACTACCTGACGATCCAGAAAACGCAGGTAACGTGCAAGAGCATCACAGCATCCAAGGGCGACTTTGCCCATATCACGGACAGCACGGGCGCTGTGGTGTACCAGGGCATCGTGGACGATACAGATACCAAGAAAACCGGCGTCACACTCCAGCTGCAGCCGCTGCTCGCACTGTTTGACACCGACATTTATTTCGATCGCACGCAGTCGGCGCGCGTAGAAAATTTCCTGAAATCCGCAATCATTGCGAATTTCTCCGCGTCCGGCGACGCGGAGCAGAACATCAGCGGGCTGACCGTGGAGACCACGAGCGACACAAGGGGCGCGCTGAATCTCAAGGACAACATCCATAATCTGTATGAGATCATGGTCTCCGCGCTGACCAAGCACGGGATCGTGGTCAACGTGGAGCTTCGCCCGCAGCGCAAGCAGCTGGCAGTGACGATCGGCAGGCAGACCGCAACGGCGACGATCGAGGCGGACCTGCCCGCGATCGTCGAAAAGTCCATCATAATCGGCGACAGCTACGGGCAGCTGAACAAACTGACGCTCGTCAACGAGGACAACGAAGCCGAGCAGGCGACCTACTACCTGCAGCAGTCCGGCAGCGTATCGACCAGCAACACAAACCGGATCACGCCGGTATTTTTCGGTTTTGACTTTGTGTCGGTCGGCACGGATGAGACTTTTGCGGGCGCCGCCTATGCAAAGGCGTATGACAAGCTGGCGGCGCAGAAGTACGACAATTTGATCGAGGTAACGGCGGAGACCGGCAGCGGCATTCTGCCGCCGTCGCTGGCGCTGGGGACAGAGATCACAGTGCGGAGCGGCGGGGATGTCTACCAGACCATTCTAACCGGATACAGCCGCACAGAGCGCCTGACAACGCTGACCATGGGTTGCGTCCGTGCAGATCTCACAAAGCGGCTCATCCTGGAGAGGAGGAACACATGATTACACTGAAGCAGTGGAACGGGCAGAACATTACGCCCGCCGACGACGCAGCGCTCTATGCCCACTTCGACGCGCGGAGCGGCACGATCTCCGGCTGCGAGGTAACGCACCTCGGGTCAAACCAGATCCGAGTCGCCGCCGGACGCGGCATGATCTGTGGGCGACAGTTCGTGCTAGAGGATACGACGGTGCTGGCGACGCTGGCGGATACGGGCACGATGTCCGGACGCCTGCTTGTGCAGGTGGACATCGGCAACACAGAGCAGCCGATCCAGCTCATCACGCAGGCGGCGGCGACGCTGCCGGAGCTGACGCAGGAGGATCTCAATGCCGGCGGCACGGTATACCAGCTGCCACTCGCAACCTACACCGTGGACAACGTCGCCGTCTCCGATCTGGTGGCGTCGGACGTCCTGCTGCCGCCGGTGCATCCGGACGGCAAGCTGATCCAGCGCAAGCAGGTAAATGTAGCGAACTACACGCTCACGTGGAGAAATGCGGTCGGTGGTCTCCAGTACGCTAGTGTCGCAACACTGGCGGAACTGGGGCTGACCGGGAAGACCATCTTGGGCGCTTATCTTGGATCGTGGGGCGGGTTCAACGAGGCAACACTGCCGTCAATTTACGTTACAGACGCCTACGTCGGTTTGATTAACACCACACGGACGTGGACGTGCACGAGCTTTATCATCAACATTATCTACACGGACGCCGTATAGGCGGGAAAGGGAGACACATGGAGAGTATCGTTGTAGCAATCATCACGGGCGGTCTGTCCCTGATCGGCGTTATCATCGCGACGACCGCAAACGGGCGCAAGATGCAGAGCGAAATGCGGGCAAGTCAGGCAGTCATGCAGGAACGGATCGACGAGCTGACGCGCGAGGTACGCAAGCACAACAATTTTGCGGAGCGCGTGCCCGTGCTGGAGGAGCAGATCAAGGTGGCGAACCACAGGATCGCGGACTTGGAGCGCAAAGAGGAGGCGGCAAAATGATCAGCTGGAAAAACCCGCAGGATAAGATGATGTATACGGAGTGGGGCAACATAGACCCGTGGAACTACCAAGGCGCACAAGCGACATACGAATTCTTTGGACTGAGCACGGATACAAAGCCGCGCGCCGGAGATTACGGGAATGTGCCGAACGGAGCGATTTTCTTCGAGATGGACACCTCGAAAATCTATCTGTATGATCTCCGCCACGATAAGTGGCTTGAGCAGAAAGTAGATCAGGGAGGCGATCCGTCATGAGCTTGTACGACGTACTGCTCGCCCGTGCGCTCACCCCGCAGAGCAGCGGAGGGGACACGGGCGGAGTAACTATAAAAGCGGGAACGGCAGCGACCGAAACAGAGATCCATTTTGCGATGGGCATAGCCGGGGCACAAAGCGGGGACGCAGAAATATATCTGTACGACCTGAGCGCGCTGAGCGGGCAGGTCGCGCTTGAAGACGGCAGACCGAGGATCGTAGGTATCCGGTACAGTGCATACGGCGGAGTGTGGCTTACAACGGCGGAGCAGAGCGGAATCACGCAAGATACGAACGCATATGATCCGGCTGTGCTGGAGTGGGGAGACGAAAGCGTCACGATGACGGGAGATCTGCAAGTGAACTCGGGCGCGATTTTTGTAGAGAACGCAACGTACAGGATTTTCTACAGGGCATAAGGAGGGAAAGCATGGAAATCATGGGCATTACATCGGTCGCAGCGATCACGGTCATCTGCTATCTTCTGGCGGCGGCGCTGAAAGCCACGCCGCTCGATAACAAATGGCTGCCGTCGATCTGCGGCATCCTCGGCGGCGCGCTGGGCGCCGCCGGCATGTACATTATGCCGGACTACCCGGCGCAGGACGTCATCACGGCGGTCGCGGTCGGCATTGTGTCCGGTCTGGCGGCGACCGGCGCGCACCAGATTGGCAAGCAGCTGAGCAAGGGGGAAGAGTAAGATGCAGATCACAGAGGCTCTTTGCACCGGGAACAGCCGGTACAAGGCAGGGCAGACGTTTGCGCCGCAGGGCGTGGTGCTGCACTCCATCGGCACGCCGCAGCCGAGCGCGCAGGTGCTGCGGGACTACTGGCAGCGGAACGGCTCACAGTACGTCGTGCACTACATGGTGGACGACACGAAGATCCTGCACTGCATGCCGGACAACTTCAAGTGCTGGCACGTCGGCAGCCCCGGCAATGCGAAGTACATCGGGATCGAGATGGGGGAGCCGTCGCAGATTCACTACACGAGCGGCGCGAAGTTTACCGTCTCTGACCTTGCCACGGCGCAGCGGTACGCGCAGGCGGCGTACAAAAACGCCGTCCAGCTCATTGCCTACCTCTGCCGGAAATACGGCTGGAAGCCCGAGAGCGCCGTCTGGACGCACTACGAGATCACGAAACGGAAGCTGTCGAACACGGACCACGTCGACCCGCAGCACCTCTGGGATGGTCTGGGGCTGGGCTATGACCTCGCAAGGCTCCGCAAAGACGTGGCTGCGGCGATGGGCGGCAGCTCTGCGCTGGCGGCATCCGGGCATCCGGTGCTGCGCAAGGGAAGCAGCGGCGACGCGGTCAAGGAGATGCAGCAGAAGCTCATCCAGAAGGGCTACAGTTTCGATCCCTACGGCGCGGACGGCATTTTCGGAGAGCTGACAGAGAAGCGCGTCAAGGCGTTCCAGCTGGCTTCCGGCATCGGCGCAGACGGCATCTGCGGCGCAAAGACGTGGGCGGCGCTGGATGCAAAGCCGGCGGAATTCCAGCCGTACCTCGTGCGCGTCACGGCGGCGAGCGGTCTCAATGTCCGGGAGGGTCCCGGCACGGACTACAGAATCCGGATGTCGCTGGGCTTCGGCGGGGCGTATACCATCGTCGAGGAAAAGAACGGCTGGGGCAGGCTCAAGAGCGGCATCGGGTGGATCTATCTGCTGTACACCAAACGCGCATAAACGCACGCGAGAAGGCAATGGAGTGAGTCCGGCTCACTCCATCGCCTTCTGCGGCAAAGGGAGCCGGTCTAAGTGGACACCCTCGATTAAATCGAGGGCGCGCAAAGAAAGGGGAAATCATGAACGAACTGAAAATTTTTAACTACGAGGGGAATCAGGTGCGCACGATCCAGAAGGGCGGGGAGCTGTGGTTTGCACTAAGAGATGTATGTGAAGTGCTTGGGCTAGGAAGCTCGCATAAAGTCTTTGAAAGACTGGATGACGATGAGCGGAATTTTACTCCGATCATCGATGCAGTAGGACGTAAGCAGGAGACCGCCATCGTCAACGAATCCGGGTTGTATCACGTCATCCTCCGCAGCAATAAGCCAGAGGCAAAACCGTTTCGCCGGTGGGTAACGTCTGAGGTGCTGCCGAGCATCCGCAGGACCGGCGGCTATATCGCCGGACAGGAGCAGTTGACGCCGGAAGAGCTGATGGCAAAGGCGCTCATGGTCGCGCAGCGGACCATTGCCGACCGGGATGCACGCATCTCTACGCTGACAGTCGAAAATCAGATCATGGCGCCGAAGGCGGAGTATTTCGACGAGCTGGTCGACCGCAACCTGCTGACCAACTTCCGCGAGACGGCGAAGCAGCTGGGCATTCCGCCGAAGAAATTCACGGAGCAGCTGCTGGCGCACAAGTACATTTACCGGGACAAGCGCGGCAAGCTGCTGCCCTACGAAGGCAAGAACAACGGCTATTTCGAGGTCAAGGAGACCTACAACGAGAAAACGGCGTGGAGCGGCACGCAGACGCTCATCACGCCGAAGGGACGCGAGGCGTTCCGGTTGCTCTACGCATAACAAAAAGCACCTGCAGGCTTGTGCCTGCGGGTGCTTTTTTCTTGTGTGAGTCATTCGTCGGGCGGATCCGCGACATACTCCAAAATGTCGCCGGGCTGACAGTCAAGCAGACGGCAGAGTGTCTCCAGATTTTCCCACGAGACGGGTAGCTGACGCCGGAGTTTTGTCATGGTCGATTCACTCAAAAGGCGATCGACGCGGATTTTGTTTGTGTTGTAGCCGTTCGATTTCAGAGATTGCACAACGTTGATCTTGTATCGCAAGGGCATTATTAACACTCCTTTCCGATGATAGTATAGCAGAACGGCAGCACGAAATATAGTGTAAAAATACACAAATAAAACCACGAAAATTAGTGCAATATCCCAATAGACATATCACGAGAAATAGTGTAAAATAAATACTGTCAGGAGGGGTTGGAGGTACTCAAATGAAAATCAAAATTACAAAAACGATTACCTACACCCGCAAAGAAACCACGACGGTGGAAATCAAAGAAAGCCCGCCGCCGAAAAAGAAAAGCCCGGCTGAGCCAAAGCGACAACCGAGCAATTCAAACCACATCACGATTGTAAACCAAAACTAAATTCTTGTCAAGCCCCTCCTGACCCCCTTCGGGGGCTTGGCAAAGAAAAATAGATGAAAGGACGGTAAAAAATGAAAGACACGAAAACTGAATTCCTCATCAAGGAGATTGTGCGGATGCTGACAGAAAGCGAAGACATTGAGTGGGTGAGGCTCGTATATATCTTCGCGTGCGGACTCTGCGGAGCGTGAGGGGAGGGACTGCCGGATGAGGAGTTGAGCGGGCGTGCGAAAAGCATATGTTTTCGCATGCGTAATATGATAAACTTTTCAGGCGTAGGCGGTTGCGTCGCGGTTGCGTCGCAACATCACGGACGATACAAGAAAAAGTTGCAAAAACTATGAAATTTATAAGAATTAGCGAAAATCACACGCTAAAAAGTTCCGATGAAATTAGCCGCGCTTGAATGGGGTTCAAGAGGCCCCGAGTTCGAATCTCGGCACTCGGACCAGAAAACGGGCAAAACGAAAGGTTTTGCCCGTTTTTTTATCGTAAAAAGTTCAGGTGTTTTTGGGTATTTTCGCTTCGTTGCGTCGCGGTTGCGTCGCGTCGCAGGCGATTTTTTCCATTGCATTGCGGAGGGTTTCGAGATCCTGATCGACGTAAACATTGGCGGTCAGGGCGTAGTCACTGTGTCCGAGTATAGCCTGGATGTCCTCCGGGCGCGCTCCGCCCTTGGCGAGCCGCGTGGCGCAGGTGTGCCGCGCGGAGTGCGGCGTCAGGTCGTCCGGGAGACCAAGCGCCGCGATGGCTGGCGACCAGACACGCCGGTGCAGGCTGTCCTTGTTATAGGGACGACCGCGCTCATCCGCAAGGAGCGTCCCGCAGCCGCGCGCATACCAGCGGTCGATAATGGGGCGGATCGCCGGATGCACCGGGACAAGGCGATCACGACCGGCGTCGGTCTTCAGACCGCCGCGCAGCGTACCGGCGACGGGATCATAGTCAAAGGGCGTGAGGCGGCAAAGCTCCGAGGCACGGAAGCCAAGGAAGCAAAGCGCATAGACCACGTCGCCGCCCTTTACGCGGCTGTAGTTGCGCTCCAGCACCGCAAATTCGAGGTCGGTAAAGCTGCGCTTCGGCTTGTCCTGCATCCCGGTCAGCTTGATCAGGGCGGCGTAGTTGCGGTCTACCACGTTATACTCCATCGCATAGCTGTAGAGAGAGGTGAGCAGTGCCTTGATCTTGGTAAGGTACGACTTGGACAGCGGAGCGACCTCCTCGCCGGATCGGTAGTAGGTCAGCACGTCCCGCAGTTCGCCCGTGGTAATGTCGCGCATGGGCTTTCCGGTGGCGTTGAGCATCGGACAGGTGGAGATTTTTGCCCACGCTGCCGTATAGTTCCCGCGTGTCTGCTTGGAGATGCCGGAAAACGCGACAGCAGACCAGTCGGCATAGATCTCCGCAAGTGTGTAGTTAAATTTTATGGTGGGTGTCCGGTTGTACTGCTCAAGGATCCGGCGCGCCTCGGCGGACGTCTTGTAGACGCCGAGCTGCTGCCGGATGCAGCGGAGGGCGCCCTCCGCATCGGTCTCATACCTTGCCGGAGCGATTGCGACGTATACGGTGCCGTGAGCACGTTTCCGCTTTACGATGGAGCCGGAGCCGTTTTCGCGTTTGCGCATTGTAACACCTCCAGAATGACAAAAGCCGCCCATCCGGGCGGCTTTTTTTAACAATATCTGAACAAATTCTGACAAAATATGACAAAATTCGCTTGAATCCAGCCGCAGACGGGTATATGCTGAGGATAGCACATCGCGCAGAAAAAAGCAAGGAAGCCGACCGAGAAAAAGAAGGGGGATTCCAGCATGCAAAGAGAAGCGCTCATCCAATGTATCATGGACGTCATCCGGAAGCTGAGCGAGGACGATCTGAAAATCCTATACATCTTCGCCGCCGGGCTGAGCGGGTGAACAAAAAAGAGAAGGAGCAGACCATCAGGTCTGCTCCTTTTCTTTGCCTTCCGCCGGGTCATCGACGAGCTGACGCGCGAAGGCTTCCAGCGCCGCCCATGCAGGCTCATCCAGCTTAGACAGTGCGGAGATCAACCGCACCTTGAAGCCGTCCGGATCACTCCGAAACTTCTCAGCGATGAATTTTGAAATTTCCTCTTTCCGCGTGCTGGGGGCAAACATGGCACCGACGCCGGTGCGCAGCCAAACCTCGTTGACGCCGAATTCGCGGCAAAGGTCAGCAAGCGTGCGGTCGCTGGGCGTGCGGTCGCCCCTCTCGATCATCCAGATATAGTTTTGAGAGAGACAAAGCCGCTTACCGAATTCTGCCTGCGTGAGCTTCAGCGCGGCACGTATTGCCTTGATGCGATCGTTCAAAAAAATCACCTCCTATGGGGATTGACATTATCATAACAATCCAACCTAACTTTGTCAATAAAAATAATCCAAATAACTATTGACAAAATCTAACCATGGTGTTATTATAATCACACAAGTTAGATATAAAATCAAACATCAACAAAACAAAAGAAATAAACGAATTAACAAAGCAAAGGAGGGGGCGGGATGGACAATGAGGCACGCTTTTACATCTGGATGATAATCGGCGCTGTCGTGGTGGAGATCATTATGTGGAAGCTTTTTGGACTACCCACGCAGTACGGATAACAGCCACGGGAGCACACCAATGAAAACGCCGCTGACAAAACCCCAAAAACGAGCCGACCAGCGTTCTCTTGCGCTGATTACGCGGAATTCCCGCCAGTTAAGTCCCGTGTGAGCAAGCTTGCAGCCGAAAATGTTGCCGCTGATGGTGCAATAGGTGAGTGCCTTACGGTCCGCCATATAGTCGATCGCGGCGAGCAAGGCGTCCTCGGAGACGCCGGAGACGGCGAGAAGATCGCAGAATGGGACGTTGCAATAATCGTCCCATTCCGGGCAAAGCGAAAAGCGGGTGCCTGCCGGGTGGGATTTGTCAGCCATAAAGGTGAGGAGCTTTTTGGTGAGGCGGTCGGGCATTTAATCACATCCAATCAGAAAAGATGAACAGAAAGGGTGAAAATAGATGACAGAGAAAGAAACAAGAATCGCGGAGAATATCAGCCGCATGGTCCCGCTGCTGAGCGAGCGGGAAAAAGAGCGCTTGCTTGCCTTTGCAGAGGGCATGGCACAGATGGCAGAGCTGCAGCACAAAGCAGCCCGCGCCGATGAGCGGGAAGCCGGTTGAGACGAAATGAGTGCCAAAGAAGCACGCGAGCGGTGTGGTCGCAGGCGTGCCTCTCCCGCATTTGCTTACCCGTGACGCTGCAGACCATTGCAGACGATCGGTCGCGTATGCCGCAGGCGGAGGGCTACTCGGTTCGCGATCCGTCCGCAGTACCGGAGACAGACCGGATGCAATGATCGCACGCTACCACACAACGCGCCTCTTGGCGCGGCATCACTTTGGCGGTACGGTACCGCCACACCCGCCCGTATCAGCCCTTCGCCGGGAACGGATGGGTCAAAAGTTTGGTCAGTGAGACCACTCCCTTAACTTGAGCGAGTTAAAAACAGCATAGCACAGGCGGCGCGGAAACGCAATGCTTGGGCTATGCTGGGGGAAGCATAAAAACAAAGGAGGGGGACAATGAAAATTGCGATAGTACTCATCGTACTGCTGGCAATCCTTGCAATCTGGCTCGCAATGCGGATGCTTGCTTATAAGATCAGTGCAATGGCGGTGCTGCATTACTACCTCGAAAGAGGGTACGAGGCGCCGAGCAAGGAAGCGCTGCAGAGGGAAGCAAAAGAGGCGCTGAAGCATCTATTTTAGGAAAAGATCAAGCAGCTGAGGCGTGGACTGCTGCAGTGCCTGATCCGCCAGCGCGGAGGTCATGCCCTTGGCGATGTGCTCGATTGCATCGAGAGAGAAATCGCGGACGGAACCAAGCAGACGCTTCGTCAGGCTCCAGCGCTTCGGATCGCGGACGCCCTCGAGAAACGCATGACCGGCGGCGGTGATGCGGATGACAGAAAAACAGCAGATGCCGTCGCCGGTATCGAGGTGGCTCTCTTCAATATATCCGGATTCAGCCAGATTAAAAGTCGAATAGAAAATATCCTCATGGGGATAGTCCGGGAGCGCTGCATACAGCGCTTCGATGGGGGTGAGCTTGAAAACGGCGAAGCCGTTGTCATTCAGCTCAACGTATTCGGAAGATTCTAGAAAGAGCAGCACGGCACGGGCGCATTCGAGATTATAGCGCATAGGAGCCTCCAATTTATTTTTAGTCCAGAATAGCAAACATTTGCGAAAACAGCAAGAGGTGAGAACAAAATGATGACGCAGGAAGAGAAAACCATGATAGCCGAGCTGCTGGGGCTGCTGTCGCAGCTGCCGCTTGAGAAGCAGCGGGAGATCAAGACCGGAGCCGAGTGGTGGCTCGAAAGCAAGCAGTACGCTGAAAAGCAGCAGGCGGAGCGCTGCGTGGGCTGATCGCCTGCCGCAGCTTGAGAAAGGAGGGACGCATGAAAGAGGCGGAAATCCTGAGCATGAAAAAAGTAGGGCCGGCTGAAGCTGCGAAGTATCTGCAAAATGGCACAACAGCGCAGCAGATCCGCGTCTGGGCAAAATCGGGGTGCTGCCCGTTTTGCCAAGCGGTAAAGCTGCCGGGCGCAAGCAAGCGGATGACGTACCGCGTCCATATCGCAAACCTGATCGCGTATAAAACCGGGGCGGAGCTTGTACCGATGCCGCGGATTGGGTACGGGACAGAAATCGGGAGGGAGAGACATGGAGCCTAAGAAATACCGCTTTGGGGTGCGGCTCCCACCGAACGGTGAGATCGAGGTGATCGCGCCGGACCGGTACTGGGCGACGCGGGAAGCGGCGAAGGCGCTCGGCGTGAGCTGGCGCGAGACGGCGCGGGACATGGTCGTCCGGCAGATCAGCCGGAAGCCAATCGGAGAGAAGCACAGAAAGGCGGCGAGAAAGTGAAAAACGAGATGCACGAGCGGCATGAGGCGGGCGACGCGCTGCCGTACCAGTACGCCGAGATCTGGAAGGTCTGCGTATCCGGCGAGGAGCCGGTGCTGGAGGCGGCGTGCAACGCCATTTCCGCCATCGAGCGGGCGAGCGAGACGCTGGGGATGCCCATCAGCACGATGAAAAAGCTGGGCGTGACGGCGACGACGCCGGAGGCGGCGGAGATCATGATCTTCGCGCGGGAGAAGCATAAGATGGTGCGGATGCGGGTGCAGCACGAGGGCTACCCGGACTACATCTGCAACGCCTACTGCCGGATGGATGCGAAGCTGCAGGCGGCGAACGCCTGGGGGGCGGACTATCTGGCGATCGAGAAGACGGCAAAGTGCGGGGTATCGCCGCACTGTCTGGAGTAACACGATGGCAGAGTACGAGCAGCAGACGCTATTTGACGACAATCCCGCATACGGGGACTTCGTGGACAAATTTAAGCCAAAGCAGACCAGGCAGATGCCGAAATACGAGTATCCGCCCCATGTTCTGACCGCCGCCATGCTGCAAAAGTACAGCAAGTACGGCATCGAGCTTGCGGTGACGAAAAAGGACTGCATGCCGATCAGCAAGCTGGACGCGCAGGTCGGGACCGGAAAAGCCATATTCGGCGGCGGGCTGCTCCTATCCGAGCGGGCTGCCGCAGAGCGGGCTGCCGCAGAGCGGGCTGCCGTAACGGTCTGGGAGCTGTCAGAGCGGGAGCGCCGCATGGTCGCGGCGCTGGGAGAAGAAAGGAGATAAAAAACGCATGGCTTGGAACGAAAAGATGAAGGCATGGGCGACGGAGGGCGGAGAAGAGAAGCCGCGGGGAGTATGGCTTGTGAAGTCGATCGAATCCCGGAAGCGCAAAGGATACGACCTGAAAATTGAGGTGATCTGCTGCAAGGAGGACACAGAGTTTGCGGAGCGCGTACTGCGCACCGCCATCGAAGAGGTCCAGCGAGAAAACTGCCGGTTGAAACGGCAGGGGAAAGCGACGATCTGCTACAAAGCGATCTGCACGAGCAAATGAAAGGAGGACGGACATGGAAGAAAAGATGGAATACAACGTGGTGGAAGAGGCAAAAAGAGCGCTTGCCAAGCAGCTGCAACTGCTCGACAAGCGCAGTGCGGAGGACACTCCGCTGCCGGATCTTCTGGCGATCTCTGCCGAAATCCGGGAGATCACGAGGATGATTCTTACTTAGAGTCGCCAGAGGACCAGTAAGTGTTGTGCGAGGCACTTTCGGCGGCGCGGATGCTCATGTAGGCAGACTGATAGATCGTGAAGATGTCCTTTGGGGACTTGTCGCGCAAGTCCTGCGCCTGCACATACAGAAGCGCAAGCGCCTCCGCACGAGTTGACGGGAACGATGTTACAGGATCAGACATATACTCACCTCCTTCCGCATCCAGCATAGCACGGAAGCGGGGGAAGGGCAAGAAAAAGGAGATAGACAGATATGAGCGACCTGAGACCCATTGCACACCTCGAGACGGTGGTGAAGAACGGCGTCACGCACACGCGGTTTGCGCTGCGGGCAGACTTTGGCTTGCAGGAGGTGCTGGCGCACGATACGGCAGCCTGCGCCGCGCTGGCGGAGGCGGAAGAAGAGAACAGGAAGCTGCGGCAGCGCGTGGAGCTTTTGGAGCGGCTCGTGCGGAGCACGGAGCGGATCGGGGGTGCGGGCGGTGTTGGATAAGTTGGTATACCTGCCAAACCCATGCACGCACGACTGCCCGGACAGGAAGGCGGAGTGCGTCATCGGCTGTGCGCGGTACGAGGCGTACGAGATCGATAAATTCCGCCGCTATGCGGTACAGGAGCGGGAACGCAGTGCGCGGGAGTACAACGCCGCGGAGGAGCGGCGGAAACAGGAACATACCAGACTAAAAAAAGAGGGGAGAGCACACTATGGGGCAAAGTGATATCCAGGCATGCGCGTGCCCGCACTGCGGGCAGCTGGTGCAATGCGAGGTGATGCCCGGCGAGCTTGCCGGAGAGGCAGCGGAGCGGGCGTGCGACTGCATCGGCGCGCGGAGCGCCAGAGAGCGCACAAAGCGCATCGAGGACAGCCGCGACCTGATCTATGAGATATTCGGCGAGGGATGCCGGGAGGACGAGCTGGAGCCGGTGGGGCACGACACCGCACAGATGCTGCTGACTGCTGCCCTGCTCATCATCGACGGAAAGATCAGCAAGGCGACCGTGGACGTGCCGCGCATCTGCAAGGCGTCGATCAAGGCAGACGGCAAGGGACGGGTGCGCGCGACGCGCAGTCAGAGCCGTACGATCGAGCGGACGGAGGGCACATGATGGCGGCGGTACGGAGGCGGCGGAAGAAGCCGAGCGAGGAGGCGGACATCCTCGCCCGGATCGACACAAATATCCGCAAGGGGATCGTGGCGCCGGGAGAGCGGCAGCTGGGTATCGACGCCTATGCCGCGAACGCCGCCGGGATGACCTACGGGCAGTACAAGGCACTGCAGCGGGAAGGGAAGATCAAGAAGTGACCAGAGTGGAGTGGTATCACCTGCTGAAGGAGCGCCACATCTGCCCGAGTTGCAAGCGGCAGGATGCCTATACGCTCGCCGGGCGGACATACTGCATGGAGTGCGCGGAGAAGATGAGAGAGTACCACAGCGTGCACGACAAGGATCCGGAGGTGCGCAAGCGCAGCGCAGCCCGCAGCAAGGCACGGAGAGAGAAGCTCAAGGCAGCCGGGCTTTGCACCGCATGCGGGAAGGAGCCGGCATATCCGGGGCTGACCCGGTGCGCGGTCTGCCACGCAAAGCAGCAAAGAGCATGCAGGGCGAGCTACAAAAGGCATCATGCATCGCCGCGGCTTGGCGGCGAGATCTGCTGGCAGTGCAATAAACGTACGGTAGAGGATGGGCACAGGCTGTGCAAGGTGTGCTACGTGGCAAAGCTGGCGGCGGTGAAGGACAACCTAAAAAAGGGGAGAGAATGCGATGATCGTATACATCGCCGGGAAGATCACGGGGGACCCGGACTATAAGAAAAAAATTTGGGCGCGCCGAGGTGGCATGGCGCGCGGCAGGACACACCGCCATCAATCCGGCACGGCTGCCGGAGGGGCTGAGCGGCGCAGACTATATGCGCATCTGCACGGCGATGCTGGAGGCGGCGGACGCGATCCTCCTGCTTGCGGACTGGAAGGAAAGCCGGGGCGCGCAGATCGAGAAGGCGCTGGCAGAGTACACGGGAAAGGCAGTCTTTTACGACTGACACACAAAAAAGCTGAAAAGGGAGATAGCTATGACAGAAACGCAGACTGCGGCGATCGCCGCCATTGAGGCGCAGCAGCCGAAGGAGCGGAGCGCCGTCTGGATGGTGGGCGAGCAGCTCAAGGACATGGTCCGGGCGGAGCCGGGCATCGCGGAGCTGCTGCTTGCGGACCTTGCCGGGAAGGGCATGACGCTTGCCGATGCAGAGAAGCAGATCGCGGCGAAGGCAAGGGAAAACAAGGTGGGAAGCGTCGGCGTGGTGACGCCCGCCGAGGCGGAGGAGATCCTGCGCAGCTTCTACGGGCTGCCGCCGCGTGATGCGGCGGAGCCGGAGCGCGACGAGGCAAAGTTTACGCCGCCGGAGGGCATGCTGGATCTCAGCGCTTTCCTCTGACGGGAGGTGCGCAGATGGACGATCTGAAGGATCTTATCCTGCCGGAGGAAGCGCCGAAGGCGGTGCGGGACTGGGCGAGCGCCCAGCTCTGGGATGAGCTGGGCGGCGATCTGTGCATCTTCCGGCGCGAGAGCGTAACGCTCTATCCGGATGAGTACTTTCTGGGCACACCGGCGAAGGTCAAGACTGTATGGGGCGCGCGGTGCAGCTGCACCGCCTGCGGGGAGGATTTTACAGCCGGCTTTGGGAATGCGATGGTCCGCGGGGAGCGGATCAAGGGCATCCGGATGCTGCTGGGCGATGACGAGCAGCTCTATCCCGGCATCCCGGAGCAGGAGGACGGCGTATGGGATCGCAGCGCGGCGGAGATCGCCGAGGGCGACCGCTTTAACTGCCCTCTATGCGGCACAGACGTGCGGCTCATGCACGTCTCCCGGCTGCGGGGCGGCAGGACGTGGCGGACGCTCATCGCACAGGCGGACGCGGTCGCCGGGCGGCTCGTGCTGCTCTACTGGATGGCGTCGCGGGCGTGCGACGAGACGGGATGCTCCCGGCTGCCGCTCTACCCGCGGGATGCCGTCGTGCTCGATCGGGACATGCGGCTGCGCCGTTTGACGCACGTCCGCCACACGATGGGCGGCGACGGATACCAGAGCAAGTGGACGGAGACACGGCGCTTCCGTGAGCCGGGGGAGATCCGCTACCGGACGCCGGATGCGGTCAGCGCGGCGCAGATCGGCGCATACAGCTATCCCAAGGTGCCGGACCTCGCGGGCACGACGGGAGAAAAAACGGGAATCGAGGACTACATCAGGGGCGGCGGGACGTGGCTTGCCGCGTATCTGCTGCTCTGGCGGCGGCATCCGGGCGCGGAGAACCTCGCCCGGCAGGGCTGGGGACGCGTGCTGCAGGACCGGCTCGACGAGCAGGCGATGACCAACGCGCACACCGGGCAGACGCGCCTGCCGGCACTGCCGGAAATCGACTGGAGCAAGAAGAAGCCCCACGAGATGCTGGGGATGGACAAGCGGAGCTTTTATGCGCTCGCGGGGCGCTGGGGCGCGGACAGCCTGCACAGGTGGGCGGGGTATCGCGATGCAGCCGGAGATCTGCGCGCGGAGCAGCTCGCAGACGCGGAGCGGGAGCTGCACCCGGAGACGATCCGGTGGATCACGGAGCGGCTCCGCGCCGGGGAGACAGATCTTGCGCTGTCGCGCAGTCTGCCATATCTCCGCAGGCAGGCGGCGCGAAGCGGACGTCCGCTCCGGACCCTTGCCGGGATGCTGACGGACTACCGGGAGATGCTGCGCGCACGGCACGCAGAGCCGACGGAGTACGAGCGCTATCCGAGAGACCTTGCCGCCGCGCACGACCGGGAAGCCGAAGCGCAGAAGGCGCGGGAAAAGACGAAATTCGCAGGCGATTTCATGCGGCTGCGGGAGAAGTATGCGCCGCTCAGCTGGAGTGACGGAGAGATCTGCATCCGCGTGGCGGCGACGCCGCAGGAGCTGACCGACGAGGGCGCCGTGCTGCATCACTGCGTGGGCGGCTACCACAGCAAGCACGCGGCGGAGACGGACGTCATCTTTTTCGTCCGGCACGCGCGTCGTCCGGAGCGGAGCTGGTACACGCTGGACATCCGCATGGACACGGACGTGCCGCGCGAGGTGCAGCTGCACGGGTACCGCAACGAGTGGTGCGACCGGGGGCGGCTGCGCATCCCGCAGCGGGTGCGGGACTTCTGCGACCGGTGGGAGCGTGAGGTGCTGCTGCCGTGGGCGGCAGCGCAAAGAGACGAACAGAAAGGCACAAAGAAACGGAAAAGGAGGATTGCATGAGCGAGATCGTGACGGTGCGGGACATCGGGACAGTGACCACGGAGATCCTGATGATCCGCCGGCAGGTGGAGCAGACGGCGCTCTCGGGCGCCATCGAGATCGGGCGGCGGCTGACCGAGGCGAAGGAGCTGCTGCCCCACGGAGAGTGGGGCAAATGGCTGCAGGAGGAGGTGAGCTTTTCCCAGCGGACCGCGAACAACTTTATGCGGCTCGCCGCCGAGTACGGCGACGCGCAGGTATCGCTCTTCGGCGGAAATTCGCAGACGCTTGCCGATCTGCCCTACACCAAGGCGCTGCAGCTCCTCGCGGTGCCGGAGGAGGAGCGCGAAGCCTTCGCCGAGGAGCACCACGTCGCAGACCTGAGCAGCCGGGAGCTGGAGAAGCTCATCCGCGAGCGGGACGCCGCGCAGGAGGAGACCGCGCAGGCGGAAGCCGTGCGGGATGAGGTGCAGAAGCGTCTGACGGCGGCACTGGATGCCCAGAGCGAGGCAGAGCGGGTCAGCGCTGCGCAGAAAAGCCGCGCCGAGGTCGCAGAGCAGAAGGTCAGCGAGCTGGAGGAGCGGCTGCGTAAGGCGCAGGAGAAGGCGAGAAAAGCCGCCGCAGATCTGGCGGCGGCGAAGAAAGAGATCCCGCAGGATGCGATGGACAAGCTCCGACGGGAGGCGCAGGAAGCCGCGGCGGCGGACGCTGCGAAGAAGGCGGAGCGGGAGCAGGAGAAGCTCCGCACCGAGAAGGAGCAGGCGGCGCGGGATGCGAAGGACGCGCGGGAGCTTGCAAGGCAGGCGGAGGCGCAGCGCGACGCCGCACAGCGCGCGCTGGCGCTCGCCAACCCCGACGCGGCGGTCTTTGCCGCGCTCTACGGACAAATCCAGGAGGCGTGGAACCGCCTGCACGGGGCGTGGATCAAGGCAGCGGCGGCGGATGCCGCGACCGGCGAGAAGCTGAAGACTGCGGCGAAGGCGCTGGCGGAGAAGTGGCGGAAGGAGGACTGGTGATGGACTACATCGATCGCCAGCAGACGCTGGTGGAGCTTTTTACGATCCATCAGCGGATGCGGCAGCAGCACGACACCGAGGGCGTGCGTGGCATCACTGAAGCGATCCGCGCCGTGACGCGCATGCCGCACGGAGAAGCGGAGCTTGCGCCGCCGCGGGGAGCGTGGCGCAGGAAAAAGGGCGTCTGGAGGTGCTCCGTCTGCGGAAGGCTCGGCTTCCCGAAGTGGATCGCGTGCCCGTGGTGCCGGGCACGGATGAGGAGGCGGCAGGATGGCACATAGAGAGAGCCGGCACAAGCAGCGGTACGGGCTGAAAAGCATCCGCGTGACCGGGATGACGTACCACCATCTCTGCATCATGGCGGAGCAGAGCGGCTTGAAATCGCCGGGCATGGTGGTGGACAAGCTCCTGCGGACGATGCGGACGGAGGCAAAGCATGCAGATCCGCATCACTAAGGATCTGGCGGGCGTCTACCCGGAGCTGCAGCCGGAGGTGGGCGGCATCTACACGGCGGTCCCCGGAAAGCCGCGGAGCGGGATCGACTTCTGCGTGCTCACGATCAAAGATAAGTATATCGTGGTACGCGAGGGAGAGTATGAGATCCTGCGGCGGGATCCGGAGGACGAGAAAAAACAGCCGCCTTTATGGCGGGAGAAGGAGAAGAAAGTGGAGTACATCAAGGAGGCGCTGCCGGTGCAGGAAGCACCGAAGGAAGAAAAAAAGCCCGCGCCGAAGAAGCGCGGACCGAAGCCAAAGGAGAAAAAGCCGGAGAGCATGCTGCCGCCGGAGACGGAGCGCGCCATGGAGCGGCTGCAGATCGCCGATCTGCAGGAGATCATCCACGATCTGCGCTTGGAGCTGGCGGAGGAGACGACGAGGCGATACAAGGCAGAGCGGGCGCTGCTCAAGCTGACGATCGAGCGATACGGCGGCGAGTGAGCGTAAAAAAACCGAGCCGGGGAGACCGGCTCGGGCTTTGCGCCGGATGTCCGACTTATCGGACATCCGGCGGAGAGGGCTAAGACTTACATGGGGCATGCGGAAAGGTGTATGCTTGAGAAGGGCGTCAGCTGCGGGCGGCTTTTGCGGCTTCGAGGAAGGCTTCGGGATCGAAGTCGCAGCCTTCGCCGAAGGCATCGCAGTCGAGATCGCACCAGTAGGCGATGAAGTCCCACATGGCGGGATCGAGGAAGTCCCAGCTCGGGACGGCTTCTGCATAGGCGATGAGGTCGTCCACGTCGAGGCTGTCAAGCTCCCGCATCTCCTTGGTGGTGAGGCAGTCGCTGGAGTACCAGGTCATATCGGCAGTGATCCGAGCGTCGCGGTCTTTGAAAAAAGTAGTCATCGTAAAAAATCCTTTCCTTCACCGGCGGTGCCGGGCGTGTGGCTTTCCTTTATCTTATGGTTATATTATATATCCAAAAGGATATAAAGTCAAGAGGGAAATGCAAAAAAATCAGAATTTTTTCAGATCAGGTCACGCAGGTCGCAGCCGAGGACGGCAGCGATGCGCTTGAGGGTGGAGACGCGAGGCTCACGCTCCCCGCGCTCCCAGCGCGTGACGGAGACCTGCGCGACGCCGAGGGCATCGGCGAGCTGCTGCTGCGTCATGCCCGCCGCCTTGCGGGCGGCGGTGATGGGCGAGGTGGCTTTGGGGTCCATGGCGCATCCTCCAGATCAAAGGATCTCGACGCCGAGCTTATCGGCGGCGGCGAAGACGACGGACTCGAAGGTATCGCCGTCGGCGGCTTCGTAGGCGTCCAGCATGCCGGCTGCGTCGCAGAGGGCGCGGCACTGGTCGGCGTCCCAGATCTCACTCGTGCGGATGGCTTCGGCGATGGCGTTGATCTCGGTGGTGGTGTACATAGTCAATGTCCTTTCTTTCTCCGGCGGTGCCGGGCGGGGTTTGCTTTCCTTTATCTTATGGTCA
>ERZ808275.216-NODE-216-length-30560-cov-7.274807_pt1 | contig 30560 bp, 14 predicted proteins | sample MGYA00520894_ERZ808275 | MGnify/ENA primary metagenome ERZ808275 (study PRJEB31516, sample SAMN03275598) | gut metagenome | biome: mammalia-associated habitat; material: feces | host: Papio cynocephalus | place: Kenya | collected 2012-08-03 ... | reverse complement strand
CTAAAAGAAATGGTGAAGCGGGCTATCCATGATAGCAGGCTTCGCCATTTTCTTGCATAGTTAGCAACATCACAGTTGCTATAGGTTAAAGTTTATAATTTCTTCTTGGGACGACCACGCCGTTTCGGCAAGTCCTTGTTAGTATCTACGATGCAAAGTTACTTTGAGGGCAAGAAAGACTTATTCAAAGGACTTGCCATGGAAAAGTTGGAAAAAGAATGGACGGAATATCCTGTGCTTCACTTCGACATGAGCGGTGGAAAGCACATGGAGAAGGAGCAATTGGAAAGATACCTTTCGTTAACCTTCCTTGGCACCGTGCCTTACTGCAATGTCACCAACTATGAGGGACATTACCAGCAGATGCTCTTCATCATCTTCTCGCTCCTTACGGGATATGTGGTGGATGTGGAGGTTCATACGCCAAACGGAAGGGTGGATATCGTGATGCTGACACATACTCGCCTCTACATCATCGAACTGAAGTTGAATAAGAATGCTCAAACAGCCTTGCAGCAAATCAATCTCAAAAACTATGCCCAGCGCTTCGCCCTATGCGGTAAGCCAATAACAAAGGTGAGCATCAATTTCGACTCTACCAAGGAAAATATAGAGGATTGGAAAATCGAAGAGTAGTGGATATCTACTCATGGAAGACTTTTACTTGATTTTTATTCAAAAAAATGACAGAGTCTCAATTACATTTTGAATCGTAATTGAGGCTCTTGTCTTTTTGTTATCACTCTCTAAATGTTTTTTACCCTTAAATCCTAATAGCTATTGAAGACAACTAAACCTAAACATATTCTTAAACCTAAATCAACACTGAGATTATATTTTCCATTGCAAAGGTAATGCTATTTGGAAATAGTGATAGAAACTATTGAGCCAATTTGAGACTCAAATGGTTCAACCATTCATAATTAGTAAGAAATGAGCTATTATTCCTATTTTTTTAATCTTGTTTGTGAAAAAGAGGAAAAATGAAAATAATGAACCAATTGTGCTAATATTGGACCAAAAGTATAATATTGTTATCCTATGGTCTAATCATTTCATCTTATGGCTCGTGTCTGTCAGTGCTTTTATTCTATTATTTTTAATTTTGCATTTAAATGACGAAATCGTTATTATAAAGTTTTATCAATAAGTATGAATAAGAAGAATATGAAACAAACAAATTTTCATCTTATCGGGAAGGCAAAAGTTACGCAGCTTGCCTCTTTGTTTTTTTTAAACATGTTCGCTCTGTTTTCGCAAGCGCAGAAAATAGAAGCAACTCTTAAATTAATCAAACCAGGGAATACGGCAGAAGTCTATCCTTTGCAGCTGAAAGGTGATGCCTATGTGGGAAATTCAGATTTACCTGTGAAAGTCACTCGCCAAATAACAAAAGATGGCAATGACGACATTGTTACAATTCATGTAAAGGCAGAGTCGGCTGCTTATTTCAATCTAGGTTGCAAGCTGAATACAGGACTCGTGGCTGATGGCAATGAGTATTATATGCCAGGATTTTGGTATCATCGTAACCAGCGTTCTCCAAAGGAAGCACCTTCTTTTAAAACAAGCAAGAGTTGGAATTTCCGTGATGATCGTCTGTCAACGCCATTGACTAGTGTATATCATGCAGAATCCAAAAGAGCGGTAAGCATCCTGCATGTACCATCAGGCTCTAGCGACACTCAAACCCAACTATTGGAAGGAGATGTTATTTTGGGAGGTGAAACATCAGTTGGCTATCTTGGATTTGATAATTCCAAGGATGAAACTTCGCTTACTTTTGGCTATCCGTACGAAGAGTCTCCACGTCGCTATATACGTAAGTTGCAACTTGCTTCTCCTGTGACTGCTTATGCTCGTTTAAATGCTGGAGAAGAAAAAGTACTTATTTGGCGCATTCACTATGATAATGCCGACTCTTATGGAGACTTCGTGACCCGTATGTGGAAGTATAGTTTTGATGTCATGAATCCGCAGCCTCTTTCAAATGCCTATTCGGCCGAAGAAGTGAAAACTCAACTGTGTGATTATTTCCGAGGCTCGTTTGTAGATAAATATATCTTGAAATATAATTCAGGGCATAGCATACTTATTGATGATTGTAAACCTGCTAGTGCCGCTCAACTGGGCTTTTGTGGTCGTGTGATTCTTAATGCTTTCAACGAGATAGAATGGGGAGAATCACATGGTGACATCGAGTTGGTAAACATGGGAAATAGCATCATCGATAGCTATCTGAAAAATGGTTTTACATCAACAGGTTATTTCTATGATGAAGTAGATTTAAGCCGAGGCATGCCAAAATCACAAGAAGTTGTACATTCTATTCGCCAACAGAGTGAGGCTATCTATGCAATTCTTCTTTGGTTGAAATATGAACGTGGTCAGAAGCGTCAGCATAAGGAGTGGGAACAGAAAATAAAGCGTGTACTCGATAATTTCTTGACGTTGCAAAAGCAGGATGGAAGTTTTGCACGTAAATTTAGAGATAATGGTGAGGATGTGGATGCAACTGGTGGAAGTACATCTTCTGCCACTTCAACCTTGGTCATGGGATGGAAATATTTTGGCGACAAACGGTATCTGGAGGCAGCGAAGCATACGATAGATTATATAGAGAAGAACATCATCTCCAAGAGCGACTATTTCTCTTCTACGCTCGATGCTAACTGTGAGGATAAAGAAGCAGCTATCACAACAGTGACTGCTACTTATTATTTGGCTATGGTTACAAAGGGTAAGGAACGTATTCGCTATATAGACTTATGCCAGAAAGCTGCTTATTTTGCAGTTTCATGGTATTATACATGGGACGTGCCTTTTGCTAGCGGTCAAATGTTGGGCGATGTAGGGTTTAAGTCGCGCGGATGGGGTAATGTTTCGGTAGAGAACAATCACATAGATGTCTTTGTATTCGAACTGCCTCATATACTGAAATGGCTTTCTACGGAGGTAGGTGAGCGACGTTTCGCACAGCTTTACGATGTGATGCGCTCGTCTCTTTGTCAGCTGATGCCTACTAAGAAACATCATTATTTGATACATCATCCTGGATTTTATCCAGAGGTAGTTCAGCATACCACTTGGGACTATGGACGTAACGGAAAGGGATTCTACAACAATTATTTTGCACCAGGATGGACTGTGGCATCACTTTGGGAATTATATTCTCCTGAGCGTACAGTCAACTTCTTGAAACGTTAGCCTCCAGTCTTTTCTGATGTAGCTACTTTTTGCGTGATATGTTTCGTTTTCAAGGGGGGCAAGTATGAGACCCGAATTGTGAATTAAATAAAAAAAAGACTCAAAGATCAGCGTAGTATTTATAAATATTGTATCTTTGAGGAATATTTACCGAAAAGACCATTTATGAAAAGGAATACGATAACATCTCTTGTATTATTATTGTTAGCCTTGCTTGTCACTGTGCCAAGTCAGGCTAGCTATATGTTTAAGCATTATGGAGTAGAATCTGGGCTTTCGCAAAGCACTGTCTATACGATTCTTCAAGATAGAACTGGGTTCATTTGGGTGGGAACTAAATATGGACTTAATCGCTTTGATGGAACGATGTTTAAGGTATATCATGCCGATGGTAATTCATTTAGCCTTGGTAGTGAGGTCATAACTCAACTTTATGAAGATTCGAACGGGAACATTTGGGTAGGAACAGATATAGGTGTGTGGATATACGACCCTATTGCTGATTCTTTTAGCCGTTTTGATGCGAAGACAACCGATGGCTTGGCTGTGAATAATAAAATTAATGCGATTGTTGGCAATGGTGATATGATATATGTATCATCCCAAGAACAAGGTCTCTTTGTCTATAATATGCAGACAAAGAAATTAATAAACCATCGGTTGAAAGGCTTGCCGAATATAGAAGGTCTTGCTGTTACTTCTGATGGTCGTATCTGGATGGGGTTGTGGGGAAGTGGACTCTATTATGCTGACGCAAATTTACGTAAGATTTTTCCATTTACGCTTAGCGATGGAACTCGTCCTTTAGAACATGATATCGTGTCAACTATTGTGGAACTTAGCCCAGGTAGGCTTTTTGTCGGTTCTGCTCATCATGGTCTTGTTGAGATTGACACTCAACATAATGCGCTATCAGAGATTGTGAGCAACTATAATGGAAAAGACATTTTTGTACGTCAGCTTATTCGCAAGGGGGATGAGATATGGGCAGCCACAGAGATGGGACTTTATATTTATGATGTAAAGACTTTTTCCCTTCAGCATTTTATGTATAATCCTGCCAATCCGTTTTCTTTATCGGACAATCCTCTCTATAGTCTTTTCCAAGACAGAGAGGGAGGTATGTGGATTGGAAGTTATTTCGGTGGCATCAACTATTTGCCAGATACAAGCCGTTTTTTTGAGCGCTTTGTTCCGCAGGATGCGAGTGGAAAGGCACTGCCAGGTCGTCGTGTGAGTAGTATGGTTCAGGATAAAAAGGGGAATGTATGGGTCGCTACAGAGGATGCTGGATTGTCATGTCTAAATCCTGTAACTGGTGAATTTGAGCGGATAGCTGAAAGTGCAGCTTTCCCAAATGTTCATGGCCTTTTGGTGGATGGCGATAGACTATGGGTAGGAACATTCTCTTATGGACTTAAAATTATGGATGTAAATTCACATTGCGTGATAAAATCTTATACGCAAGGTTTCAAGCCTGGGGATTTGCAGGATAATTCAATTTTTGGCATAGACAAGTCTCCGAATGGGGAAATTTATTTGGCGACTGTTCGAGGACTTTGTCGTTATGATGGAAAAACGGATGGATTTATCTATATTAAAGAGGTGCCTCGTATTCTTATCAACGATGTTCGTATAGATGCTTATGGTAATATTTGGGCTGTTACTCAGACGGATGGAGTGTATGCGTATGTAAAATCACAGCACCGCTGGTGTCATTTTGCTAAAGGCAAGAGAAGCCGTATTTCTTCCAATATAGTATTGGCTGCTTATGAGGATTCTGAACATCGGATGTGGTTTCCAACTCATGATGGAGGAGTTTGCCGATATAATCCGTTAAAAAGGGACATTGAACCTTTTGTCATTGGTAACAACCATCTCGAATCTACGGTGTTTCAAGTGGTAGAAGATCATCAGGGGATGTTTTGGTTTACCACTTATAGTGGGCTTTTGTGCTATAATCCTTCGAGCAAGATGTTACGAAGTTTTTCCAATGCAAGTTTAATGATGGATAATCAATTTAACATGCTTTCGTCACTTGTTGCTGATGATGGAAGTATTTATCTGGGTAGCTTGTGTGGACTTCTACGCTTTATGCCAAGTCAACTCTGCAAAGTTAGAAATTTACCGAAATTGGTCGCTACGCAGTTGAGCATTGGAAATGAAATGGTCAATAACTATAGTGTCAATACACCTTTGGTGCGTAATATAGTGTTCACACGTGAAATCAGTTTGGCTCATTCTCAAAATTCATTTTCACTTCATGTTGTTCCACTTGATTACAGCAATACGCAAGGGGTTGAGATGGAATATAAACTTGTTGGCTATGACAATGAATGGCAGCCAATGCGTTCCGATCGTATCATAGCTTACAGTAATATGCCAACTGGTAAGTATAAACTGTGTGTTCGAATCAAAGATGAAGGAGGCCGGTGGGGTAAGGACCAATATGAATTGGCAGTGACGGTACGTCCGCATTTTTTGTTATCGATTTGGGCTATGCTCGTTTATTTGCTTATCGCATGTGTCATGATTTGGCAATTGGTAAAGATGCTTCGCAAAAAAACTGAACTCAAGCGTAAAAAAGCCATGGAAAAGTTTGAGCATGAGAAGGAGCAAGAACTCTATGAGAGCAAGATTCATTTCTTTACAAATGTGGCTCATGAGATACGTACTCCACTGACACTTATCAAGGCTCCTTTGGAAAATATAATCCGACATGATAAAGTGGATAATCAAGAAGTGAAGGAGGATCTCGATATTATGTATCAGAATACGAATCGTCTGAACGACTTGATTAATCAACTTTTAGACTTCCGTAAGGCAGAGCGTGATGGCCTGAAACTTAATTTTGAATTGTGTGACATTGCTAAATTAGTAGGTGATGTATATGATAGATTCCGCTCTGTGATGCGTGAGCGTAATGTTGCATCTTCCATGTCTGTCCTCTGTACTAACATCCAGGCTTGCGTTGATCATGAGGTCGTTACGAAGATTGTTAGCAATTTGATTAAAAACGCAGTGAAATATTGTGCATCGACAGTACAGGTTATATTGGATGTTGAAGGGGATAATTTCGTCTTGACAGTGAAAAATGATGGCAATGTCATCCCATTTGGCATGCGAGACAAAATCTTTCAGCCATTCTTTAGAATGGAAAACGTGGAGAGTAAAACATCATCATCAACCACTGGCACTGGCATTGGGTTGGCCATGGCAAAGTCACTTGCAGAACTTCATGGAGGAACTGTCACAATGTGCAATGATGATACGATGAATGTATTTAGATTGACATTGCCTATCAAGCAAGATATTGCCGTTGCGTTGGATAAGTCGGAAGACATGAGTTCTCGCATGAATATTGATGTAAATACTGATCCAACTAAGCCTACCCTGTTGCTGGTCGAAGATCATGTGCAGATGCGAGATTATGAGAAGTTGCGACTCCAAAAAGATTATAACATTCTTACGGCTGGTGATGGCGAGGAGGCTTTGCAAGTGCTTGCTGCTAATCAAGTAAATCTTATTGTGTCGGACATTATGATGGAACCTATGAATGGCTTGGAGCTATTGAGCCGTGTAAAACATGATTCTAATTACTCTTTTATCCCTGTAGTGTTGCTTACTGCGGTTACATCCGACAGTGCAAAATTGGATAGTATGGAGAATGGAGCCGACGCATATATAGTGAAACCATTCTCTATGGATTATCTGGTGGAAACGGTGGCTAAAATCTTACGTCAGCGTGACGAAGCGAAACGAGCTTATGTGCAGTCTCCTTTTGTGGGAACAGATACGGTGTCGATTAGTACGACGGATACAGAATTCCTTAATCGCTTGAAGGAGGCAGTAACTAAGAACTTGGATAATAGCGACTTTAACGTGGACCAGCTTGCCGCTGAACTAAACATGAGTCGAACTAGTCTTAATCGAAAAATTCGAGGTACATTGGATATTTCGCCAAACAATTATATACGTCTAGAACGTCTTAAGACAGCAGCGACATTGCTCAAGGATGGTAAATCCAAGGTGAATGAGGTTTGCTATAGGGTAGGGTTTACAAGTCCAAGTTATTTTACGAAATGTTTCTATCAGCAGTTTGGGCTGCTGCCAAAAGAATTTAATAAATAGCATGAACGGCATGAGGGCAAGATAAAGAATTGTTGCTTGCTCATGTATAGATGCAAAGGGTGTGTCACATGGCGTGACACACCCTTTGTTGACTTAGTGCAGTCCTGCTTTGGTGAACGAGTATGGAGCATCGGCATCAGCAATGCCACGTTGTTTGTTTGGGCTGGAGGAAAGCTGGTAGATGAATGTTGCGCCATTCATCAGCTCAGAACGAGTAATGTAATTCTTTGAGTATGTTGAACCATTGAGCAAGAGTTGTTGGATGTAACAATTATTTTTGCTATTATTCTGTGCTTTAATACAGACATTCTTTCCGTTTTCAAGATGTAAGGTCATCTCGTCGAAATAGGGTACGCCGAGTACATATTCTCCAGATGCAGGGCAAACTGGATAAAATCCCATGGCAGAGAATACATACCATGCTGATGTTTGTCCATTGTCCTCGTCGCCACAGTAGCCATCAGGATTGGCATTGTACATGCGATCCATTGTCTGGCGAATCCAATATTGAGTTTTCCAAGGCTCTCCTGAATATCCATAGAGGTAAATCATATGTTGGATGGGTTGGTTGCCATGTGCGTAATTTCCCATATTCATGATTTGCATTTCTCGAATCTCATGGATGACACCACCATAATAACTGTCGTCAAACAATGGTGGAACATTGAACACTGAGTCTAGCATCTGGTTGAACTTTTGTTTGCCACCCATGAGGTTGATAAGCCCTTGTGGATCGTGAAAAACCGACCATGTATAGTGCCAAGCATTTCCTTCTGTAAATGCATCGCCCCATTTTAAAGGAGAAAATGGAGTTTGGAATTTACCATTCTTTAAACGACCACGCATTAAGTTGCTTTCTTTGTCAAAAACATTTTTATAATTAAGTGCATGACGACGGAATGGTTCCAACTCCTTCTTGGATTTTCCTAATGACTTGCCGAATTGGTAGATGCACCAGTCATCGTATGCATATTCCAGTGTGCGTGCCACATTTTCGTTGATGTTGACATCGTATGGGATATATCCCAACTTGTTATAATATTCAAATCCGAGTCTTCCCGTAGAACTGACTTGTGGATGAACGGCATTGGCTCCATGTGTAACGGCTTTCCATAGCGTTTCAGTGTCGTAGTTCTTGAGACCACAGAGATAGGCATCGGCAACGATGGAGGCGGAGTTGTTTCCCACCATGCAACCACGATGCCCAGGGGATGCCCACTCTGGTAAGAAACCACTTTCTTGATATGCGTTAACAAGCCCAGCCTGTATTTTCTCATTCATGGAAGGATATAGCATGTTTAGCAGCGGAAATAAGCATCGGAATGTATCCCAAAAGCCCGTGTCGGTGAACATGTAGCCTGGGCGTACCTCTCCATTGTATGGTGAATAGTGAACGATTTCCCCTTTTGCGTTCTTTTCATAGAAGGAACGTGGGAATAGCACAGAACGGTACAGACAGGAATAGAATGTGCGGAGATGCTCGTAATCATTTGTTTTTACTTCTACTCGTCCTAATACCCTATTCCAAGTTTCTCGCCCTTGATCTTTTATTTCGTCAAATGAATGGTTGCCTAATTCCTTGAGGTTTTCTATGGCTTGTTCCTCGGAAATAAATGAAGAAGCAATTCGTAAATTTACTTGTTCTCCTTTTTGGGTCTTGAAACCAACAATGCCTCCTGCGTGGTCACATGTCGTGACAGTTGTATTTTCTTGTATGTTTCCATCAGTGACAGTTGACTTGTAGGTGAAGTCATGGTCAAACTTGATGACAAAATAATTTTTGAAATTATTCGGTACACCTCCAGAGCTTTTGGATGTATAGCCAACAATCATCTTCTTCTCAGGGATAATTTTGATATAGGAGCCTTTGTCGAAAGCGTCAATAACTACGTATGAGTTGCTTTCGGGGAAGGTAATGCGCATGATGGCGGCACGTGATGTAGGTGTAATCTCTGCAACAACATCGTAATCAGCAAGGTATGTTCTATAATAATAAGGTGTGGCTATTTCTGCCTTGTGCGAAAACCAGGAAGCTCGTTTGTCTTCGTCGAAGATAGGTTTGCTTGTTTCTGGCATTATAGCAAACTGCCCATAGTCGTTAATCCATGGGCTTGGTTGATGAGTTTGCTTGATGCCACGTATTTTTTCGGCGGTATAGGTGTATGTCCATCCATCGCCCATTTTTCCTGTTTGTGGAGTCCAGAAGTTCATGCCCCATGGCATACAGGTTGCAGGATAGGTGTTTCCTGTAGATAGGGAGTGGGTAGATTCTGTTCCAACAAGTGTGTTGACGTAATCCACTGGGGTGAGTTGCTTGGCTGTAGTCGGGAGCGTTAATACAAGCGACAAGCCAATAGCGATTAAATGCTTTTGTTTCATATTGTGCATGAGGTTTAGATATTGTTATATACTGTTGAGCAAATCGGTTTTCCTCTCGTTGACTAACTTGATAATCAGTTCACCGAAGAGGGTGTTGGCCCAGGCAAACCAAGGACGGGTAAATTTTTCCGGATTGTCCTTGTTGAAAGTTTCGTGCATAAATCCCGTATCGGCATCTGTGTGGATAAGTTGTTCGATACATTGTTTGATTTCATCATCATTGTTGCTTGTGAAGGCTTTCATGATGATGCTCATTGGCCATATCATGTCATAGCCGACATGAGGGCCTCCGATACCTTCTCCTGCTTTTCCTCGGAAGAAATAAGGATTGTCTTCACTCCACACAAAACGGCGGGTGTTCTGGTAGATGGGATCGTTGATATTGACATCTCCTAAATATGGCATTGCGAGAAGGCTTGGCACATTGGCATCATCCATCAACATTTTGTTTCCGAATCCATCCACTTCGAAAGCATAGATTTTGCCATATTTAGGATGATTGTATATGGCAAATTTCTTGAGGGCATTTTCAACCTCGTCGGCTAGTTCTTTGCATCGGTTGGCCTTTTGCGTGTCACCATTTACTTTTTCTAAGATTTCGCTTGCCTTGCGTAGTGAGGAAACTGCGAAAAAGTTGGATGGAACCAAAAATTGCAAGGTGGTAGCATCGTCTGATGGGCGGAAAGTGGAAACGATGAGGCCAACAGGCTTGACAGGCGCTCCAATTCCATCGTTGTTGACGGTATCTAATGCACGCTCTGTCTTTCTTTGGAATTTATAAGGTGTTGTTCCGTCTTTGCGTTGTTGTGTGCGTAGGGTTTGGATTATGTTATCGATAGCTTGTAACCATTCTTCTGCAAAAACACTCGTGTCACCAGTTGTTTTCCAATAATGGTAGGCAAGACGAATCGGATAGCACAGAGAATCAATTTCCCACTTACGTTCATGCAACTCTGGTTTCATGTCGGTGAGGTCGCTCATCCAGTTGCCATCTGGGATAGGACCATCGTTGAAAGCATTGGCGTATGGGTCAATGTTGATGCACTTCCATTGTCTCAAAATTACGCCAGCAAGTAATTCTTGCAGCGATTTGTCCTTGTTGGCAAATTGTACGTATGGCCAAACTTGTGCTCCTGAGTCGCGTAGCCACATGGCGTGTATGTCACCTGTATAGACAAAGGTATCAGGTCGTCCGTCCTTGTCTTTTCTGAAATGTACAGTCGTGTCAAGGGTGTTGGGAAAACAGTTGCCAAACATCCAGGCAAGTCGTGTGTTTTTTAGTAATTTCTGTATTCGTTGTATTTCTTTTTCCACTGTTTTGGAGCGAAATAAACGTTTGGATTCTTCAGGGCGTAGGCTCTTGAATATGGAGCCAGTTGCATCCGCTTTACAGATACTATTCTTAAACGCCAAGCTAGTAGCTTGCACATTGCTTCCACAGAGCAGAAGCATGCTTGTTAAAAATGCTTTGGATATGTTCTTGGTTCTCATGTTTGTTACTTATCTGTTATTCAATATGATTTTTAATGATAATGCAATTTGGAATTCTTGCTATCTGTTGGCGAACTGTAACATAAGTGCAGGGATGCCTGATGCAGAATAGCTGTCTATTTTTGCTCCTTTTTCTAGTAATTTGTGATATTCACCTCCACAAATATTTCGAGATTTGTCACGGTTGTTCCATCCTGTAGCAATGGTGTTGTAGATGAAAGGTAAATATTGCTTTTGGTTGCAGTCGTATATGAGCCAAGCAATATACTCGGAGAAAATGGCAGTATAGATGCCTTGTTCTATACCTGCCTCGAAAGGAAGCACGCCGTATTTGGCTGACATGTTGTCTATGGTGTAGTTCGTGGCAAGTATGGCATTGTCTAGGTAATGTTTTTCCCCTGTAGCCTTGTAGAGTAGTACAGATGCGCCGATGAAAGTAGCTTGGTTATATACGTGGGTATGCCAGTCTGGTGTGCCGTTTCCGTGTTTGCTGTCTGCGACACGCCCTGTTTGTGAATCGAACAAGTTCTCTTCTCCCCAGTCGTAGATTTCTTTACCCATGTCGAGATATTGGGCTTTGGTGTGGAACTGTGGGCACTTTGCTGTAGAACTAGTTCTGTTTGATGGCACATTGTTATATAAAGTAAGCGCAGCTACGACGGTAGGAAAATTGATGCAAGACATCTTGCCGTCATCGAATCTGTTGGGGCGTGGGTTACGTATGGGATACCAACACCAGTACATGCCTCCATGTTCTGCATCGTATGATCCTGTGTCGCCTACACGTGCGGAACCATACCATACTCTACTGAAGCTTGCTTCGGAATATTTTAAATAATCTTTTTCTCCGAATAGTTCATAGCCTCGTGCTAAACTGATTGTCCACCACATGATGTCATCATATATGAACCAACCTGTGTTCTCGTTGTTGTCTTCGAAATCAAACTGACAGTATTGTGCCTTGTTTCCTTCGTAGATTTTTTTGCAAAGTTCTTTGCATTCTGCTTGACGTTTCTTGTCGTGTGTACGCTTGGCAAGACGATAAGCGTTCATTGCCATGTCCCAATAAATAGGTTGACACCAGATGGCGGCTGCTCCATTAAACCGGTCAACAGCAGCAGGAAAAGAGGTATCCGTTTTATAGATGTATTTTTGTGAATCCAACAGAGACTGGTTGAATCCTTGATACGCCACCCATGCAAGTTTGGAATTAGGACTTCCATTCTTTGCAAAGTCTTTCTCTTGTTTGTTGCTTGCCGAGAGGTTGACTCCAAAAGAGAGAGCCAGAATCACTGCTAAAAAGGCATTCATCTTGTGGCTGTGCTTTGATAGTTGTTTCATATCGAATACGTGATTTTTGATTGTTATTTGCGTTATTGTCTGCAAAAGTATATATAATAAAGGTATATAACTATAAGAAAGGAGCCAAATAATACGAGAATCGAGCCATGAATGTAAAAATGTGAAGAAAATAATAGAAAAAAAGACTATTGGGTGGATATTTCTACTAATTGGTTTATTTTTTTTATACATTTATTCTACTTTTCTGTAATTTCGCAACCGAAATTGAAGTTTGAAAAAACTTTGTTGATAAAATTAAGTATAAATACATATTAATTTAAGTAAAACTATTATGAAAAAACTTTTGACAGCAATGACGCTTTTCGCATGTCTCGGTGTTCATGCTCAGACTGATGAATTGTTTCTTCCTGTGAAGAATGTTGCACTTCGTGTACCATCAGTACCTCTTATCACTTCTGATCCTCATTTTTCAATTTGGTCTCCGTATGATAAATTGTATCAAGGAAGTACAGAACATTGGAGTGAGGCAAAGAAACCGCTTGTTGGTGCGCTTCGTGTAGATGGAAAGGTTTATCGTTTCATGGGTAAGGACAAAATGCAAATGGAAACATTGGTTCCAATGACAGACAAGGAACGTTGGACGGCCTCTTATACACGTACTCAACCTAAGGCTGGTTGGCAGAACTTGAACTTTGATGATAGTTCTTGGAAGAAAGGCAAGGCTGCATTTGGAAGTACTGATATGCCACGTATTGGTACTGAGTGGTCTGGCAATAATACAGATATGTATGTGCGTCGTGAGTTTAATTTAGACGAGGTGAACCTTTCTGACGTTTATCATATCATCTATTCACATGATGACGTTTTTGAACTCTATCTCAATGGCGAAAAGGTTGTACAGACGGGTGAGATTTGGCGAGAGAATGTGGATCAAAGACTTTCTGACTTGCTGAAGAAAAAATTGCGTCGTGGGCGTAATGTGATAGCAGCCCATTGCCATAATACCACAGGTGGTGCCTATATAGATTTTGGGCTCTTCCGTGAGAAGCGTAATCAACCTTCTTTCACAACAGAAGCTGTCCAAAAGTCGGTTAATGTTCTTGCAACATCTTCGTATTATACCTTCTCTTGTGGTCCAGTGGAATTGGATCTTGTGTTTACTGCTCCACAGCTTATTGATGACTTAGACCTTCTTTCTACCCCGATAAACTATATCTCTTATCGTGTGCGTTCTGTTGACAAAAAACCGCATAATGTACAGATATACATGGAGACAACCCCTGAGTTGGCATCAAGAGACAAGTCGCAAGCAACGAGAGCTCGTACCATCTCATACAAAGGCATGAGTTATGTTCAGGCAGGTACTATCGACCAACCAATAGCTCATCAGACGGGTGACCTTATCAGTTGTGATTGGGGGTATGTCTATCTTGGTAGTGTTAATGGTATGGGCAAGAAGGTGAGTCTTGGAAATTATAGCAAGATGAAAGATGATTTCATGCGCTCTGGTTCTTTGTCACAGAATTGCACGAAGTGGGTGACACGTGAGGAAGCTAACAATCCAGCGATGGCTTATGTACATGACTTAGGTACAGTAACTTCTGCAGCCAATAAGAAAGGCTACATGATGCTAGGCTATGATGACATTTACTCAGTGGAGTATATGTACGAAAAGCGCATGGGATATTGGAAGCATGATGGCAAGGTCTCAATATTTGATGCTTTTGAAAATATGCGTGACAATTATCAGAAGATAATGGAACGCTGTAGGGCTCTTGACGCAATGATTTATGATGATGCAGAAAAGGCTGGTGGAAAGAAATATGCCGAAATTTGCTCTGCTTCTTATCGTCAGGTGATGGCAGCCCATAAACTTTTTACAGACAAGGAAGGAAATCTGATGTGGTTCTCCAAAGAGAATAATTCCAACGGTTGCATCAATACAGTGGATTTGACTTATCCTTCAGCTCCATTGTTCCTCATTTATAATCCTGAATTGGAGAAAGCTATGATGACCAGTATCTTTGAATATAGTGCAACAGGTCGTTGGAACAAACCTTTTGCGGCTCATGACCTAGGTCAATATCCTGTTGCCAATGGTCAGGTATATGGCGGCGATATGCCTATTGAGGAAAGTGGTAATATGGTCATATTAACTGCTGCAATTGCCAAGATTGAGGGAAATGCAGATTATGCAAAGAAATATTGGGATTTGCTCACGACGTGGACAAATTATCTCGTGGAATATGGGCAAGATCCAGAAAACCAACTTTGTACGGATGATTTCGCTGGGCATTGGGCACACAACGCTAACCTTTCAGTCAAAGCTATCATGGGTGTGGCTGGATATGCAGAGCTAGCTCGTATGCTCGGGATGAATGATGTGGCAGATAAGTATGAGACCAAGGCAAGGCAGATGGCAGAGAAGTGGGAACAGATGGCTCGCGAGGGTGATCATTATCGTCTTGCCTTTGACCGTCAGAACACTTGGAGCCAAAAGTATAATATGGTGTGGGATAAACTGTGGAATACTAATATCTTCCCAAAGGGAGTAATGGATAAGGAAGTCAATTATTATCTTACCAAGCAGAACACTTATGGGTTGCCTCTTGATTCACGTATGGAATATACCAAGAGTGACTGGGTGATGTGGACGGCTGCCATGTCATCCAATAAATCAACATTCGAGAAATTCTCTGACTTGATTTATAAGTATATCAATGAGACGACAACTCGTGTGCCAATTAGTGACTGGCATCACACGGACTCTGGGCAGTGGGTAGGCTTCAGAGCGCGTTCTGTAATTGGCGGTTACTGGATGCAAGTGCTCATGGACAAGTATGGAAAATGATGAGCTAAATATTCTATTACTTTCAAATAACTAATAACAAAAACAGATTATTTATGAGAAAAGTCTCTAAAAAAGTAAGGGTAAACCGTCTTCTGACGGTTACCTTTCTTGTACTTTTAGCCTTTTGTCTAAACGGTTGTAAAGACAAGGAAGATGTAGAGTCTTTGGATTTCAATCCGTCTCTTCCTGTAGAGGTGAATGATTTCACGCCAAAAGAAGGTGGTGTTGGTCAAAAACTCGTTATCTATGGTAAGAACTTTGGTAATGATCCGAAACTTGTCAAGGTAAAAATTGGTGGCAAAGATGCAACCGTCATTAATGTACGAGGTAATTCACTTTATTGTTTCGTGCCTCAAGGTGCTTATTCTGGAGAGATAGAGGTTACGGTAGGTGAGGGTGAACAAAAACAAATGGGTTCGATCACTGATCCGGAACGAGTGTTCAAATATGAACGCAAGATGGTGGTTGGTACATATTGTGGTTTCCGTAATGCAAGGGATGATCAAGGATGGCGCGATGGTGCTCTTTTTGATGAAAACGGGAAACCTTTGGCGTGTGGATTCAGAAATGATGGCTTCATGAAGTTTGATCCTTTGCATAAGGATCATCTTTATATATGTTATGATGGTGCAGATGTCCAAATGATAGATTTGACAACAAAGCATCTTTCTACTCCGATGCATCGTTCCAAGTTCGGCGACAGACGTTTACGTAGTATTGATTTTACACGTGATGGCAAGTACATGATTGTAGCTACCGACTTTGACGGATGGGGATTGAATAGTCCTAGTGCTTACATTGTTACTCGTAATGCGGATGGAACGTTCTCTGATGAATCGGAAGCTAATGTGCTTGTTGCGTATAAGCAATGTAATGGTGCTTTTATTCATCCTGTCAATGGTGAACTTTACTTCAATAGTTATGAGCGTGGACAAGTGTTTCGTCAGGATATGGACATGTATTTTGACACCATAGCCAAAGGCGAGAATTGGACTTCAAATTGGGACAATCGTAAATATGAGGAATTATTTACGATTCAAGATACGAGTTGGGAATTTCAAATCATCATACACCCAAGTGGTAAATATGCTTATATCGTAGTCATCAACCAGCATTATATTCTCCGAACAGACTATAACGAGGAGACGAAACGCTTTGCCCCACCTTACGTTGTGGCAGGACAGGCTCGAAGTGCAGGTTGGAACGATGGTGTAGGTACTGATGCACGCATGGATCATCCGTACCAAGGTATCTTTGTAAAGAATCCTGATTACGTGGCTGAGGGCAAGGATGACCAATATGATTTCTATTTCTGTGATAGAAATAATTGGTGTGTACGCAAGTTGACTCCTGAAGGTATTGTAACTACATACGCAGGACGTGGGCGTTCATCGGCTTCAGGTGATCAAAATCAATGGGGAACAGATGACGGAGACCTCAGAGAGGTGGCACGTTTCCGTGATGTAACAGGCATTGCTTATGATGAGGAGTCTGGTACATTCTATATTCTTGATACCGTAGGTCGTACTATACGTACCATTTCTATGGAGAAATAATAACCTAAACGTCAAAACAGAAAAAATATGAACAAATACATATTAACGACGGTGCTAGCGACTAGTTTCGTAACTAATGTCGTCGCTCAGCAGATAACGATAACAGGTACAGTCACGGACAAGGCTGGAGAGCCTCTTATCGGTGCTAATGTAACCATCAAGGATGCACCAGGTATGGGTGTGGTGACAGATATGGACGGTAAGTATCGAATCAAGGTGGAACCTTATCGTAAACTTGTATTTTCTTATATCGGTTTCAAATCACAAGAGGTCACGGTGAAAGACAAGCATGTCATTAACATTAAATTGTTGGATGACGAAGCTAGTAGCTTGGATGAGGTTGTTGTGACAGGAATGGGAACTCAAAAGAAAATTACTGTCACAGGTGCTGTTACTAATGTCAATGTAGGTGATTTAAAGCATTATTCTTCTTCCAATATCTCTAATATGTTGGCTGGTAATGTGGCAGGTGTCCTTGCTATGCAAAGCTCCGGGCAGCCAGGCAAAAATACTTCTGAGTTTTGGATTCGCGGTATTTCTACTTTTGGTGCTAGCAGCAGTGCATACATTCTTGTGGATGGTTTCGAGCGAAGCAATCTCGATGATATTAATATCGAAGATATCGAGTCGTTTACAGTACTGAAAGATGCTTCTGCCACTGCCATTTATGGTTCGAAAGGTGCCAATGGCGTTGTGCTTATCACGACAAAGCATGGAAAGGCTGGTAAGGTAAACATTTCCGCCAAGGTGGAAAGTTCTTACAATATGCGTACGATTACTCCTCAGTTTGAGGATGGTATAACTTATGCTAACCTTATTAATGAGGCGAATGTAACTCGTAACCGAGGTGTTGTTTATCAGCCTGAGGAATTGGATATTATTCGCAATGGCCTTGATCCGGATCTCTATCCGAATGTTGATTGGTCAGACTTGCTACTCAAAAATGGTGCTTGGAGTTATCGTGCTAATCTTAATATCAATGGTGGTGGTTCTACAGCTCGTTACTTTCTTTCTGGTAGTTATACAGAAGATCAGGGAATGTACAAAACTGATGATACGCTGAAGAAGGACTATAATACCAATGCCAACTATAAGCGTTGGAACTATCGTATGAATGTTGATATTGATGTTACTAGAACAACATTATTGAAGGTTGGTGTGTCTGGTTCGTTGGCTAAAAGAAACAGTCCAGGTGGTAATGTGGATGTTTGGGGGGAGTTGTTTGGTTATACTCCACTTCTTTCTCCTGTAGTCTATTCTAATGGCTATATACCAATGACTGGAGGACGTACGGATAGTCGAATGAATCCATGGGTAGGTGCTACTCAGACAGGATATGATGAAAGTTGGGAAAATAAGATACAAACTAATGTGACTCTTGAACAGAATTTGGATTTTATTACCGAAGGTTTGCGCTTTACCGGTCGCTTTGGTTACGATACCAATAACTCAAGTTGGATAAGCCATCGTCGTTGGCCTGCCATGTACAAGGCAAATGGACGTGATTCCAGTGGTGAAATTATCTGGGACAAAATGCGTGATGCTCAGGATATGCAGCAGTCTAGTGGCGGTTCAGGTGACCGAAGAGAGTTTTTAGAGGCATATCTTAGTTGGGAACGTGCTTTCAAGGAGCATCATTTAGGAGCAACCCTTAAGTATAATCAGGACTCCAAGAAGCAAACGTATGATTTGGGTAGTGACATAAAGAATAGTATTGCGCGCCGCAATATGGGCTTGGCAGGTCGGGCAACCTACAATTACGCCTTGCGCTACTTTGTGGATTTCAACTTTGGCTACAATGGCTCAGAGAATTTTGCTACAGGGCATCAGTTCGGATTCTTCCCTGCATATTCCGTAGCTTGGAATCTTGGAGGAGAGAAGTTTGTAACGAAGGCTATGCCATGGATAAATATGTTTAAGATTCGTTATTCTCATGGTAAGGTTGGTAACGACAATATGGGGACAAGATTCCCATTCCTTTATTCCATTTCAGGTGGAGCTGCTGGGTATAATTTTGGTACCAATACGCGACCTAACTCATTTGCGGGAACCCACTATACGCAAGTGGCTTCACCTAATGTGACATGGGAAATAGCGACGAAGAATGACATTGGTATAGATATGACTTTGTTCAAGGAGCGATTCTCCCTTACGGTAGATTACTTCAACGAGAAACGAACAGGTATCTATATGGTACGTAACTATCTTCCTGATATAACTGGTTTGGAGAGCAAGCCTAGTGCTAATGTCGGTGCGGTACGCTCAAGAGGTTTCGATGGTAATTTTTCTTTTCGTGAACGTATCGGACAAGTAGATTTCACCATGCGAGGCAATATTACATATAGTAAGAATGAAATCCTTGAAAAAGATGAGGAAAACAAGGTGTATTCTTATCAGTATGAGCGTGGCTACCGAGTGGATCAGGAGAGAGGACTCATCGCCTTGGGACTGTTCAAGGATTATGATGATATTCGAACTAGCCCTAAGCAAAACTTTGGTACTTATCAGCCTGGCGACATTAAGTATGCTGATGTTAACGGTGATGGTGTGGTTGATGATGGAGACCGTGTGGCTATTGGTGCTACTCGCCGTCCAAACCTCATCTATGGCCTTGGTTTTTCAGCAGCTTGGAAGGGGTTTGATGTCAACCTTCACTTCCAGGGAGCGGGGAAATCTACATTCCCTATTTATGGAAAGTGTGTACATGCCTTTAAGTCCGAAAAATGGGGTAATATCATTAAAGGAATGTTAGACAATCGCTATGTTGATGCAGAGACAGCTGCAAAGTTGGGAATCAAAGCCAATGAAGACCCAAATGCATCTTATCCGCGTTTAAGCTATGGCGGTAACAATAATAACCAGCAGAGTTCTACTTTCTGGTTGCGTGATGGACGTTATCTCCGATTGAAGAATGTGGATGTTGGCTACACATTGCCAAAGTCTTTGGTTACCAAGGCGCACTTGTCTAACCTACGTATCTTTGTAACTGGAAGCAATCTCATTACTTGGTCTAAGTTCAAGTACTGGGATCCAGAATCTACCCAGCCACAAGGTGAAGAGTATCCATTGACAAAGTCTGTGACATTCGGTTTAAATATTGAACTCTAAAAAATAAAGAATCTATGAAACTGAAGAAACATATCTATATATGTGTACTGACTCTATCGGGAATGGGATCAATGACCTCATGCTCTGATTATTTGGAGTCGGATAAATATTTCAAGGACCGTACTACCATAGAATCGGTATTCAAAGATAAAACTCGTACAGAAGAATGGCTTGCATATGCTTATTCATTTCTACGGGATGAATGTGCTGATGTCGTGAGCAAAGATGTTAGTAAGAGCTCGCATTGTTTTGCAGATGATATGTATTATGGCGACAGAGATGTGTCGTATGATACCAAAGAAGGTGCGCAGCTCTCTTACAATATGTTCCACCTTGGGGAATATAAGGAGGATCAGTTCAATGGCGTTTGGCATCGTTGCTACAAGGGCATTTATCAAGCTTCTGTTTTTATTCATAATGTGGATAAAAATGAGGAAATGTCTGATGAGGAGAAACTTGACTATAAGGGACAAGCACGCTTTGTTCGTGCATATTACTATTGGTTGTTGCTTCGTAAGTATGGACCTGTGCCAATTATGCCAGAGGAAGGAGTGGATTATACGCAAAGCTATGATGACTTGGCTTATCCTCGTATGCCTTACGAACAGGTAGCAGAACATATATCAAATGAGATGCTGCAAGCGGCTAAGGAATTGCAATACACCAAGCGTACTGATGATGGAAACGTTTGCCGTCCTACCAAGGGCGCAGCTTTGGCTACACGAGCTTATGCGTTGATTTTTGCAGCAAGTCCTTTAGCTAATGGAAATGATGATGCCTTTGCACGTGCTTTTGTGGATGACAAGGGGAATCGTTTGTTATCTCCAGAGTATAGTGAGGAAAAATGGGCCAAAGCTGCAGCAGCTTGTAAGGATGTAATGGAGTTGGGGGTATATGATCTCTATCATACATCTTTTACATCTTCTGATAATGGTCCTGGTAGTGAGCCAACGATTGTTCCTCCTGCTGATGGAAATTTCTCGGAGAAAAATTGGCCGGAGGGCTGGAAGAATATCGATCCTTTTAAGTCATATCGTGATCTCTTTGATGGGGCTGTTGCCATGACGAGTAATCCTGAGTTGATTTTCTCAAGAGGGTATGATGCCGCTGGTGGTGAGTTCTCTATCGAGGCTCTTGTCAAGCATCAAATGCCACGTGACTTTGGCGGATGGAACACGCATGGCATGACGCAAAAGATGTGTGATGCCTATTACATGAATGATGGCACCGATTGCCCTGGTAAAGATCTGGAAATTGGACGTGGTGATGGCTCGCAGCGACTTACTGGTTTCACGACTCAAGAAGATGTAGATGCTGGTCGCTATAAGCCATTGGCTGCCAATGTGTCATTGCAGTATGCCAATCGCGAACCTCGTTTTTATGCATCTGTTGCTTATAGTGGTGCCGTTTGGCATTATTTAGGACAATCCGAACCAAGTAACCGTAATCGTCAAACATTCTACTATCGTGGTGGTGGTAATGGGTTTATGAATAATCAGTTCCACTTGCGTACAGGCATTGGCGTCATGAAGTTTGTACACCCTCAGGATATTCCTGACAATATTAAGGCAAAACCTGAGCCTGCGATTCGTTATGCAGATATTCTTTTGCTTTATGCTGAGGCTTTGAATGAGCTTGATGGTACTTATAATGTTTCGTCTTGGGATGGAACATCTACTTATACTATCAGTCGTGATGTCAAGGAAATCAAAAAAGGCACCAACCCTGTTCGTATTCGTGCTGGTTTGCCTGACTATTCTGATGCGACTTATGCTAATAAGGATGCCTTACGTAAGGCTATTAAACGTGAACGTATGATAGAATTGATGGGTGAGGGCAAACGCTATTATGATCTTCGACGTTGGAAGGATGCTGCCGTAGAGGAGGCGTTGCCAATATATGGCTGTAATGTCATAATGAATGAAAGCCAAAGGGATGATTTCTATGTGCCAGTCAAGGAGTACGATCTTCAATCAACTTTTGCAGACAAGATGTACTTTTGGCCAATTCATCCATCAGAATTGAAGCACAACAAGCGGCTTACTCAGGAGCCAGGTTGGCAATCATACGATTAATTCTTTTTAAAAAGATTACTGATATGAAAAAGATATTTATTTTTGTTATGCTCACCGCCGTGATAAGTTCATTGACAGCATGTAATGACGAGTGGACAGAGGAGCAATACGAGCATTTTGTATCATTCAGTGCTCCACTTAATAGCAAAGGTGTGACAAATGTATATGTTCCATATAGTCGTAAGACTTCTGATGGGGCGTATAAAAAAGGAGAGGGAATGTCTGACTATCAGCTTCCTATCCTTGTGAGTGGAACACTTGCGACAGATAAAGACATTAATGTGCATGTAGCTTTTGATCCAGACACACTTAACCAATTGAACTACGAACGCTTCCAAAGTCGTACTGATTTGTTCTATTCGGATATGGAAAAATATGTGTCGTTTCCAGAAGTGACAACGGTACATGCAGGAGATCGTAAGGCTGTTCTCGATGTCGATTTCAATTTCAAGGGAATCGATATGTCTGAGAAGTGGGTGTTGCCGCTCACCATCGTTGATGGTTCTCAATATGGTTATCAGGCGCATCCACGTAAAAATTATAAGAAGGCTTTGCTGCGTGTGTTCCCATTCAATGATTACTCTGGTGATTATTCTGGTACAGCGTTGCTTACTACCATTGATGGTGATGAGGGTAGTGGAAGCCTTGTGAAGAACGATGTGCGTGGATATGTAGTAGATGAAAATACTATATTTTTCTATGCTGGTACTATGGACGAAGAGCGTACAGATCGCAAGAATTACAAGATAATGGCTAAGTTTGTGGGTGACAATAGTGGAATTGTGCAGTTCTCTTGTGACAATCCCGAGGTAGATTTTAAAGTGGCGAAAGAGGCTTCTTTTCGCATCACGGAATCGATGGATGCTGTACGCCCCTATTTGAAGCATCGCTATCTTATTATCAACAATATAGAGTATTGGTATTCTGATTACACTTCTGTGTTAGGTACGGCTATTCGTTATCATGTAAAGGGTACTTTGACACTTGAGCGACAGATTAACACTCAGATTCCTGATGAAGATCAGGCTATTGAGTGGTAACTTCCAATTTCTAACTTTTCAAAAGAAGCTGCATAAGAACTTGCTTGGAGTTTCTTATATGGCTTCTTTTGATAGATTAGTGCCATCCGTTATCTTTATAGCTTAATTATTACCGAAGGAGTTTAACAAACAATAAGTCAAATGAAATACACCTTATTATATACATTGCTGTTATATGGGGCTGTGATAACCTCAGCGACCGCCCAGACAACGAAGTCTGGATTAGACCCAAATAAGTTTAAAGCTACCATTGCTGGCAAACGGACTTGTCTTTTTACTCTGACCAACCGAAATGGCATGGAGGTATGTGTGACCAACTTCGGTGGGCGTATAGTTTCCATCATGGTGCCTGATCGTCAAGGCAATTTTCGTGATGTCGTGTTGGGCTTTGATAATATAGCGCAATATGCCGATTATAAACACTTTCCAAGTGATTTTGGAGCAGCTATCGGACGTTATGCTAATCGCATTAATCAGGGGCGCATCGTTGTTGAAGGTAAAACCATACAATTGCCCCAAAACAATTATGCGCATTGTTTGCATGGTGGACCGACTGGTTGGCAATATCAAGTGTATGATGGAACGCAAGTCAACGACTCAACTCTTACGATGTCTATCTTTTCACCTGATGGTGATAATAATTTCCCAGGAAATGTGAAGGCAAAGGTGACTTATGTACTTACATCGGACAATTCGATAGACATACGTTATGAGGCTACGACCGACCGTAAGACACCAATCAACATGACCAATCATTCTTACTTCAATCTCAATGGTGATCCGTCTCATGATGGTGAGAATCAAATGCTTTATATCAATGCCGATAACTACACTCCTGCAGACACAACCTATATGACAACAGGTGAGGTGAGGAGTGTTGCTGGAACACCAATGGATTTCCGTCAGTTGACTCCATTGAGTCGTAATATCAATAATCAAAATTTTGATATGACACGCAACGCAGGCGGCTTTGATCACAATTGGTGTCTCAATACTTGGCGGAATGGACATGGTGATGATACTCAGATTGCAGCTTCCCTTTATAGCCCAACCTCAGGTATTCGTCTTGATGTCTATACCGATGAGCCAGGTATTCAGGTATATACTGGCAATTTCTTGGATGCCTCCTTTTCTGCCAAACATGGAATCCGTTATCCACGCCATGCGTCTGTATGTTTGGAAACGCAACACTATCCTGATAGCCCAAACAAACCGGAATGGCCTAGTGTATGGCTAAATCCTGGTGAGAAATATACAAGTTACTGCCGTTTCCATTTCTCGCTATCTAAAGACAATCAGATAGCTTTTGCTGACCCAACAATCGCATGTAAAGGTGATAAGTATTATCTTACGGGAAGCTCAAATAATAGTCCGCAAGGTTTTACGGTTATGGAATCAACTGACTTGAAGCATTGGACATCAAAGGGTTATCTCCTTACTAAAGGAAAGAATGTGTATGGAAACTCTGATTTTTGGGCACCACAGTTAATTAATGTTGGTTCCTCATGGCAACTTGCTTATACAGCCAATGAGCAGGTGGCTATAGCACAGGCACCAACACTTGTTGGACCTTATGTTCAGAAAAGTGTGAAACCAGTAGATGCTTCTGCCAAAAACATAGACCCTTATGTGTTTGTCGATGAGGATGGAAAGGCTTATCTTTACCATGTACGTTTTGACAATGGAAACTATATTTGGGTAGCTGCCTATGATTTAAAAGAGGGAACAATCGATAAGTCAACCTTGTGTCGTTGTTTAGACAATACTGAGGCATGGGAGAATTCTCCTGACTATCCTTTCGCTCCTGTCATGGAGGGACCTACGGTTATTAAGCATGGCTCCAAATATTATCTCTTTTATTCTGCTAATCATTTTATGAGCCGTGATTATGCTGTGGGTTATGCGATAGCCGACTCTCCGTTGGGTCCTTGGAAAAAGCCTACAGATAATCGTATCATCCATCGTTCTATTGTTGGAGAGAATGGCTCTGGACACGGCGATGTGTTCTTTGATCCACAAGGGAATGCTTACTATGTTTATCATGTGCATAATTCAAATCATGGGGTTTTGCCACGTTTGACACGTATTGTGCCTCTTCATTTTACCCACTCTGCCGAGGGCTACGATAGAGTCTCTGTCAATGCCAACGAAGTGATTGTGCCAATGGAAGTTTGCCCCTGAGAGTATTTATGTTTTATCCCAAAAATATAAGAAGTGAAGTGATGTTTACGAGATTTCTATTACTTTCATTGGTCTTGTTGGTAACTTCTGTAGTGGAAACGATGGGAGGTGTCAAACTGGGTAAAACCTATTATGTTTGTCCCGTAACAAGAATGGATAAAGGTTTATTTATAAATAATTCTTCTCTTGAAGACAATGCAAATGTCTTGTTGTGGACAAATACGAATGTGCCTGCCCAACAATGGATGGTTGTCGGTAATCGTGATGGATCGGTTTCTCTGCAAAATGTATATACAACAAGATTCTTGGCGTGTAGCTGTAACCCAATTGGTAAATTAGCTCAACTTGTACAGGTTGCCACTTCGGAATCAGATTGGGCAAAATGGATACTGATACCAGTAAAGGGAAAAGGCGATACTTTCCGACTTGTACAGCAACATGGTATGTGCAATTGGGCCATTACACAAGACTCAAAAGAGGATGGTGCGAAGTTGATGTTTGAAAGTGTGGATGATGCCAATGCTAATCAAATGTGGAAGTTTGTAGAGACAGAGCCAAAACTGAAAATGGATGAAACAATTCGCAAACAGATGGCTGATGCTTTCTTGTTTCAATTTCTTCTTTCAGAAAATGGAGGAAAGACATTCACCAGAGGAAGCTGGCAAGAAGCAGAAATACTTGAGACAATGCTCGACTTATATCAGTCAACAGGGGAGAGAAAATATCTTGATGTTTTTGAGGATGTATTTGGATATTTTATCAGTCAAACAGGGGACGATTGGCTTCATCTAGTTTGGTCTGATTCCTATAAATGGTATGGTCATGATTTTAATGATGATGTCATGTGGATGGTCATAGCATCGGCTCGTGCTTTTCTGCTTATAGGGGATAAGAAATATTTGGATTATGCCAAACATAATTTTGATGCAGTCTATAACAGAGCGATTAATCCTTGGGGAATGATGAGATGGGCACAAATAAGCGGTGCTGCGACTGCCACTAATTCTTGTATAAATGGCCCTACGGAAGTGGCAGCCTGCTATATAGCACAAGCTACAGGTGATGAAAGCTATTATGAGAAAGCACGCTCTCTTTATGCCAACCAGCGCAAATTCTTGTATAATGAACAGAGTGGGGAGGTGTGGGATAGTTTCTCTTGGAACAATTCTCCCTATGTGCCAGAGAATTATAATCGATGGGTTAGCACTTATAATCAAGGTACAATGCTAGGTGCGGCCATTATGCTTTATCAGCATTTTGGTGATAGTCTATATGTCAAGGACGCAAACCAGTTGGTGACATGTGTAAGAAAGCAGTTGTGTAATCAATATGGAATCATCAAAGTTTGTCAAGAAGTCGATGGTGACAGATGTGGCTTCAAGGGTATTTTGATGCGCTATATGAGACGTTATGCGCAAGAGTTAGGTCATGAGGAGATAATGGAATGGCTGAGAAGAAATGCCTTTCATGCTTACAACAATATGAATTCTAAAGGGATAGCTTGCTCTGCGTGGTTAACTAAGAGTAGCGAAGATGGGATTTTCGAGGGCAAAAATTATATGGACCTACCTTTCGGGTGTTCTACTGCTGTCTCGGCTGTAGCAAACGTTCCACTAGATACATATAAATCAAAGAGTGTAACTAAAAAAGGTAAAAAATAAGATGAGAAGATTTGCAATTTTGATAGTGTTTTCCTTGGCTGCTTTTGCAGCCTTTGCACAAGCCACTCTTACAGAAAACAAATTAGGTTTTTGTTTGGTGGATGTAAATGGTGCAGTTCCTATATTCTATGACGGGGAAGAATCTGTGCTCATGCAGCGTGTTGCCAACCTCTTTGCGGATGATGTGCAAAGGGTCTCTGGCAAGCGCCCTATGGTGTTAGATAGCAATGCTGTCTTGCCCAAGTTGAAACGTGCCGTCGTTGTAGGAACGCTTGGTAATAAGTGGATTAAACGACTGTCGGAAAGAAAATTGATTGATGTACAGGGGGTGGAAGGATTTTGGGAACGTTATCGTATTCAAAGAGTAAAACATCCTGGACATGGATTGAGTGAAGCAATTGTCGTTGTGGGAAGTGACCGACGAGGTGCAGCCTATGGATTACTTTCTATTTCACGTTCAATAGGGGTGAGTCCTTGGTACTTTTGGAGTGATGCTCCTATAAAACATCGCGAGACATTGCGATTAAATGTTTTGCCTTATACATCGAAGTCGCCAAGTGTAAAGTATCGTGGTATTTTTATCAATGATGAGGATTGGGGGCTGTATCCATGGGTGCGTGATACTTTTGAGAAAAATCGCAAAAATTTTGGACCTCGAACTTATGCTGCCGTATGCGAATTGTTGTTACGATTAAATGCCAACTATTTATGCCCTGCTATGCATAATTGTTCGACAGCTTTTTATAAGGTTCCAGAAAACAAACTAGTTGCCGATAGCTTCGGGATCGTGATGGGCACGTCACATTGTGAACCTTTGTTCTTGAACACAGCTACAGAATGGGATCATGCTCGTTATGGTGAATGGAATTATACAACCAATAAAAAAGGTATTGACAGTGTATTAGAGGCAAGGGTGAAGGAAACCACTCCATTTGAAAATGTTTATACATTGGCTCTCCGTGGCCTTCATGATGTGGCAATGAAAGGAAGCGATGACATGAACGAACGCCGTAAGGTAATGGAACAGGCAATAGAGGCGCAGCGTGATATTATCGAGCGAAATTCAAAAAAAAATATAGAAAAGATACCTCAGGCATTTACTCCTTATAAAGAAGTGCTTGATGTTTATGATCATGGCTTGCGGTTGCCTGATGACGTAACCATCATATGGCCTGATGACAATTATGGTTATATGAAACGACTTAGTAATCCGACAGAACAGCAAAGGAGTGGACGCTCAGGCGTATATTATCATGCGTCGTATTTGGGACGTCCGCATAATTATTTATGGATGAATACCACCTCTCCAACTCTGATGTACGAGGAGTTGCGTAAGGCTTATGACTGCACGGCAGATAGGATATGGTTGCTGAATGCTGGTGATATAAAGTTGGCGGAGTTTGCTACAGATTTCTTCCTTTCTTTGGCATATGACATCAACTCGTTTGATTTCGAGCGAGCAGCGCATTACCGAACAGAGTGGACAATGCAAATGATTGGTGCGAAGTGCAAAAATGAACTTGATGATATTTTTAATTCATTTTATACTTTAGCCTTCCAACGCAAGCCTGAATGTATGGGCTTTGGAGCACAGTGGACAAATGATGCTCATGGAAGAGAGATAAATGTTGATACAGAGTTCTCTTTTGCTAATTATGGTGAGGCGGAACGTCGCATAGCAGAGTATCGTCGTATAGCCGATTTGTCGGGAAAACTGATGAAACAACTTCCAGAAAGCAATAAAGCTTGTTTTTTTGAAAATGTTTACTATCCAGTGAAGGGATGCGAATTGATAAATCGTATGGTCCTCTACGGACAGCTTAATCGTCAGTATGCTTTTCAAAATCGTGCAGCAACAGAAACATGGGCTAAACGTGCTATAGAATGTTTTGATAGCTTGGAAACCATTACGAGATATTACAATACAATGCTAAATGGTAAATGGAATCATGTTGTTAGCATGGAGCAGGAAAATACTTCGTCTTACTTTGATAAACCAGAGCTTCGTAAGGCGAAGCTTTCTGATGATGCCAATATGGCTATATTTGTAGAGAATGAAGAACTGAATAAGGGCGCAAGTAGTTTTCATATTTTGCCTTCGTTCAACAAATACATTCATAGAGAAATGTTTGCTGACATATATAATCGTGGTAATAAAATGTTTGAATGGGTAGCCAAACCTTCAGAGACGTGGATTCGGCTCTCTAAATGTTCGGGAAAGGTCAAACTAGAAGAAAGATTGATGATTTCTATTGATTGGGAAAAGGTTCCTCATGGTGAGCGAGTCGCAGGCTATGTTGATGTTGTCGCTGACAATGGGCAGAAGGAACGTATATTCGTTTCGGTCTTTAATCCGGATGCACCATCTTTGGCAGACGTTAAGGGATGTTTCTTGGAAACAAATGGTTATATTTCAATCAATGCCGCCCAATTTCAGCATAAGCATGAAACGGAGAATGTCAAAATTGCGATTGTCGATAATTTGGGATGTGAAGGTAAGGCTGTTCAGCTGGGAAACCCAATAGCTTCTCCATGTTTCCCAAGTCAGCAGGATGCACCATATGTGGAATACGATTTCTATTGCTTTTCTGAAGGCATTGTTGATGTATATACTTATGTGCTTCCAACTTATACTTTGAATAATGACCGTGGATATGCAGGGCATGAGCGTACGAATATTGAAACGCATTATGGTGTGACAATAGATAATACACGTATAATAGAAGCTTCTACGTCATCTTTTGAATATGCCCAAAATTGGTATGAGAGCATTTTGCGAAATTGTCGCATTAATAAATCGACTCTCTATGTGCCTTGTCCTGGCAAGCATAAATTGCGAGTTCTTTGTGGTGATACTGGGACTATCTTGCAAAAAGTAGTGCTTGATTTTGGTGGTCTGAAACGCTCATATATGGGGCCTTTACCTACTTTTTCTGAATAAGATTGAGTAAAAGGAGCTTTTTTCTTTCGTAAAAGCGATTATTACAAATATAATGTTTATCTTTGCAGTCGAGAATGGTTGCACTCGGCAATTTGAAAGTCCAAGTAATTCAAAGACAAGAAGATTATGGCATTGAAGTTATATCCTATAGGCATACAGACATTCGAGCGAATTCGTAAGGAAGACAAGCTCTATATCGACAAGACGGAATACATTTACCGTATGGCTCATACCAGCGGTACTTATTTCTTCTTGGGACGACCACGCCGTTTCGGCAAGTCCTTGTTAGTATCTACGATGCAAAGTTACTTCGAGGGTAAGAAAGACTTGTTCAAAGGACTTGCCATCGAAAAATTGGAGAAGGAATGGACGGAATATCCTGTGCTCCACTTTGATATGAGCGGTGGAAAGCACATGGAGAAGGAAGATTTGGAAAGATACCTTGGTTATCTTTTGCAGGACGAGGAGAAAAAGTGGGGCATAGATAAGCCGAGAATTGGAAACAACAATCGTTTGATTGACCTTATCGATACCGCTTATCAGAAGACTGGCAAGCAGGTGGTGGTACTCATCGACGAGTATGATGCGCCGATGTTGGATGTCGCTCATGAGGACAAACAGTTGGATGTGCTTCGCA
>ERZ808275.215-NODE-215-length-30561-cov-5.348981_pt1 | contig 30561 bp, 29 predicted proteins | sample MGYA00520894_ERZ808275 | MGnify/ENA primary metagenome ERZ808275 (study PRJEB31516, sample SAMN03275598) | gut metagenome | biome: mammalia-associated habitat; material: feces | host: Papio cynocephalus | place: Kenya | collected 2012-08-03 ... | reverse complement strand
CAACAACCGAATGTTCCAAATCGTCCGAATGTTCCAAACCAACCGTTGCCTCCGCAACAACCGAATGTTCCAAATCGTCCGAATGTTCCAAATCAGCCGTTGCCTCCGCAACCAAATATTCCAAATATCTCTCATCGACCAAACCATTCGCACAAGCCGGATGGCGTAACTGGTGGTGCAGCAAGTATTAATGATAGCGTTATTCAAGAACCTGAAAACTTTAATCCATCACCAAGACCAACACCAGCTCATGTTAATCATAGACTACATTCTCAATTAATGAATAATGCTCGTTTTGAACCTATGGCAAACTTGCGTGAGTCTGTGCGTAATCATATAAGACGTCCGGTAGAATTGCGTTCACAAGCACCAACTGAACAACTTCAAGAAGAAGTTTCACAAGAATTGAAACAACTTCAAACACAAGAAGCTGTTCAAATTGCTCAAAAACAAGTGGCTGCAAAGGTCTTGCCGTCAAGAGTTAATTTGAGTGTGTTAAATTCTCAAATTCAACAACACAGTAAACAAGCCTTGAATAATTTAGTTCTTGAAATGTCAACTGCTACTCGTCAGGGTATTACTGACACAAGACCAATTCAAGATACAATAAGTCTTATCAATTCAAGTATTTCAGCCTCATCTCAAGATGATACTGCACTTGCGATTAAAAACCTAATGCTTTTATATCTTCCTTGGCTTCCTCTAGAAGAGGGTGTCGGCTTTAAGCTTGATGTAACTACAAAAAAAGCCGAACCGCCTAAAGAAGATGATACTTCTATTTCTATCATGATTACTACAAAAAATTATGGTAACATTGGTGCTGAAATAAATTTATTGACTACAAATTCTGTTGATATTTTTATCACTTGTGATAAAACATTCCCAAAAGAAGAGCTTTTGAAAAGATTAAATCATGACAGTAAAGAACACTCAATGACTGCATCTATTGGTGTGGAAGAGATTTCTCAACAAAATTCTCTAGAACCTGATGTTCAAAAAGCAAAAGTTAATCTATCAAATGTTACAACAATAAATCCTTACTTATTATTGATGTCGCACTCATTTATTCGTCATGCAATTGAAATCGATATTAATACTACAATGTACGGTCAACCGGTGGAATCATAGTATAAAGTTCAATCGTATGTTTTTGAAGTAGATATTCACCTTTTGATTCAAATTCGTACAGTTGAGGAGTTACTAAGTCATAGTAAAACTTCATAGTTGTATCGCAAGTGATAAATTTTGTGCTTATTTTTAATCTGTTTATATTTTTGATTTTTTCGATGCTATATTCAATTTGTTCTTCTTTTTCAATATTTATAGCACTACTATAAATTTTTATATCAGGATATTTTTGTTTAAAAATTTCGATAGATAAATACAGTTGAGTTACAACACCATTCACTTTATTGTAAAAATCGTCAAATCTAAAGACAATACTATCTTTTTCAAATTTTACTCTTGCTTCTTGGTTGATTAGAAATGATTTAGAAAATTCATTTAAAATTTCAAGCTTGTTTTGAGCATATTTTTCCATATCAAAATTGCAAACAATAATAAATTGACTAACATTTCTTAATTTGTTATTTACTTGAGCCGAAACAAGTGTATTAAATTTTTGCTCTGTGGCATTTTTATATTTTATATAGCAGTTATGTATAAATCTTGAAATGTTAAACCAAAGATTGTTTATAAATTTAAAGATAAATCTTATTAGTAAAATGGATAGAATTATTAAGATAACAATTCTAAAATTATAATCAAGTTGATTAAATCCCATAAAATCTGTTTCTAACAAATCTTTTATTAAAGGAATTTCCATTTGCGTGTAATCAACTTGAAGCTTTGATAAAATAATACTAAAAAACGAGTCTTTAAATTCCATTATTTTTTATCTTTATCTTTTCTTTGAGCCTTTCTGTACCAATAATAAACAGCTCTAGCAACTCTGTGACTACTGTGTCTTACAAGTCCCTCTTTGCTATCTTCAATCAATTTCTTTTCAACAATATCAACATGTATTTTGTCGCTATCTAATTTAACTGGTAATTGACCAGCTTCTTCGTATTTTTGAGCCATGTTTTGTGGTAAGAAATTGTTTACTAAAACAGCATCAATAAGTTGGTCGCTGTTTGCGTGTTTATATAAAGCGTTAATATGGTCTGAAACTGTATAATTATCGCTTTCTCCAGGTTGTGACATGATGTTGCAAACATAAATCTTTTTAGCTTTAGCTTTTACAACTTCTTCTGCAATTTCTTTGATTAATAAGTTTGGAATAACACTTGTATACAAACTTCCTGGTCCAAGAATAATTAAATCAGCATCTTTAATTGCTGCAATTACGTCTTCTAAAGCTCTGCAGTTTTCAGGTTCTGTAAATAATCTTTTGATTTTTTTGTGAGCTTCAGGAATATTGCTTTCGCCGTGAACAATTGTTCCGTCTTCGTATTCAGCAGCAAGTTTCATGTTATCAAGTGTTGAAGGTAAAACTCTACCTCTGATTGATAAAACGTTTGAAGATTCTTTAATAGCTCTAACCATATCACCAGTAATTGAGCAAAGTGCTGTTAAAAATAAGTTACCAAAACTGTGACCCTCTAAACCTTCACCTGATTTAAATCTGTATTGGAAAAGTTTTGTGATTAAGTCTTCGTTGTCAGCTAAAGCTGCAATACAGTTTCTAATATCACCAGGTGGTAAAACGCCCATTTCTTCTCTCAAACGTCCAGAAGAACCACCGTCGTCACCTACAGTTACAACTGCTGTGATATTATTTGTAATATTTTTGATACCTCTTAATAACATAGAAAGTCCAGTACCGCCACCAATAGCAACGATTTTTGGACCTCTGTTTAATTTTCTTCTTCTATATAATGATTCTAACAAGTTGCCTTTTGATTTTGAATCTTTTACATCAAGTATTGTAAGGTTTGTTTTTTGCCAACCTTTAAAGAAACAAATAACACCAATAAACATAATTACAAATGCGATTATATCTGTGTTTACGTGTGTTGCAACTTTTCTAATGATTTCCATTGTAAAATAAACTGGTCTAAGGTTGAAAAATATCATTCCACCAATCGTAATAAACAATGAACCTAAAAAGATAAGGATAAACCATCTTTTTATTTGTAATCCTGGCATAAGCCATTTAGCATCATTCAATAATTCTTTATCTAATAAATTCTTTTTCATCTTCTAACTAACCTTTGTTCTCTTCTTCTTATTTTATTTGTTTGTTCTATTGCTCACACCAACCAGCTAAACGAGCTTTGTTGTAATTGATTGGAGATGGTTCAATAATTTCTTTTGCCATTTTAACTATTTCCATAGAGTTTACGTATTTGTTTGCAAAATGGATTGAATCAACGTCAAGTGGTGTGTATCCGTTCATATTGTTGTCAACAGTTGATGTTGAAATTAATTTTCTTAATCTGTTAATAGCAAAATCTGTTTCGTTATTTTCTTCAGCATCTTTATCCAATGTTAAATCTGCGTTGTATACTTTGTTCAAGAATAATTCACTTGCTGTTGCAATACCAACAAATTCACCAGCTTTTTTAGTAATATCACCAACTGCACCGTATAAAGTAAGCCATTTTGAGCATTTTTTAACTGCTTTTGCAAGATTACAAGCAAATGTGAAATCTTTTGCAGCCATTTCATACATTGCCCCATGAGGTCTTACGTGGTCTATTTCTACACCGTAAGCCTTTGCAAATGCCATTATTGCTCCAACTTGATATACAACAAGTGCCTCAAGTTCTTCTTCTGACAATTGCATTTCTCTATAACCAAAACCTTGAATATCATCAAAACCGATGTGTGCACCGATTGCTACATTTTTTTCTTTTGCTTTTAATAAAGCATTTTTAATTGTCATAGGATCGCCTGCGTGAAATCCTGTTGAGATATTTACTGAGCTAACGTAATCAAGAATTTCAAATTCTGAATTGTTTTTGTAAATACCGAAACTTTGTGCTAAATCGCAGTTGAAATCTATATATTTAATTTGTTTTCTTTCCATTAATTCTGGCATATTTTCACCTATCCTTTATTAATAATTATACATACTAAAGGATTTTAATCTATATCTTTACATAATTTTAATACGATATAAAAAGAGCGTTATGACTGAACTTCATAACGCTCTTTTTTTATTTTTTATATCAGTTTAAATTTATGCCATAAAATTGAAAAATACTGCCAATACTGCACCTACGATTACACAATAATAAGCAAATATTTTTAATGAGAATTTTGATACAAATATCAAGAAATATTTAATGCATAAATAACCTACTACAGCAGAAACTATTGTTCCTATAGTCATATTTATCCAGTTAAATCCTGCAAGTTCTGCTGGATTGATTTCCAAGATAGGATACAAAATTGATGTACCTAAAATGATTGGAATAACTAACAAGAATGAGAATTTTGTAGCTGTTGTTCTGTCTAAACCTGAAAATAGTCCTGATGCAATTGTTAAACCAGAACGAGATAATCCAGGGAATACCGCCATACCTTGAGCTAAACCCATGATTATAGATTTTTTCAAAGACATTTTATCAGTTTTTGCATCAAATTTCTTTGATACATATTCACTTAAAAATAGGATTATACCTGTACCAATCAAAAGAACAGAAACAATTTCAGGTCTATAAACTAATTGTTCGCAAACATCTTTTAAAGGGTATGCTAGAGCAACCGTAAAGATTGTACCAATCAAAATATACAAACCCAATTTTGCATATTCATTAGAAAAATCTCTATTTTTGATAGCTTTAAAAAATTCTACGATAATATCCCAAAGCATTTTTCTGAAATAAACAATCACCGCAACTAATGTACCAAAGTGTAGCAAAATACTAAAGAAAGTGTCTTCTGCGTTCACTACTGAATAATCAGCACCTGTTAAAATTTTCAAAATACTTGTTGTAAATACGATATGAGCAGAGCTAGAGATTGGCAAAAATTCACTCAAACCTTGAACTGCACCTGTGATTATTGCGCTAGTTAATGTTAACATAATTAGTCTTCCTCAAAATAACCAGCACAAGATTCAGGAGTTTCCCAAACATTGATTCTGTATAATTCTACAAACTTTTCTTTCAATTTTGTATAAATGAAATATGCTAACATTTCACTTGATGGGCTTTCGTCTTTAAATTCAGGCAATTCGTTAACATCTTGGTGATCAAGATATGCTAAAACTTTTCTTAATTCAGCTTTTAATCTTTTGAAATCTACTAAAATATTACTTTTATCTAAGATGTCGCCTCTAACAAAAGCTTCTACTAACCAGTTGTGACCGTGTTGGTGTTCACATTCACCGTCATAGTTTAGTAAGTGGTGTGCTGCTGAAAAAGACAATTGTGCTTTTACTTCATACATAATTTATTCTCCTTTTACTTATATTTTACGTATATTTTGAGCGTTTAATACAAGGTCAGTCAATTCTCTGACTGCACCTCTTCCTCCATCTTTAGAAGAAATGAAGTTGCATTTTTCTTTAACTTCATCTACTGCATCATGTGGGCATGTAGCTAGTCCGACTTTTTCTAGAATACAAATGTCAGGCAAATCGTCACCCATGTATGCTACTTCTTCATAAGATAGATTATATTTTTTTAAGATTTCATCAAGTTTTGAAATTTTATTTTTTATACCTTGGTGAATTTCTTGGACTTGAAGATGTTCAAATCTGTGTGATACTGTACCGTTTTGACGTGCTGTTATTATTGCAACGATAAAATCATTTTTTATACAGTTAGTCAAACCTTGACCATCTTTTGCGTTAAATCTTTTTATTTCTTTTCCGTCCTCTGTGTAAATTATTCCGCCGTCAGTCATTACACCGTCAACGTCAAAGGCTAATAACTTGATTTTTTTTGCTTTTTCTTCAACTGTTGTCATATTATGCAACTCCTGCTTTTAATAAATCATGAATATGTAAAATACCAATAGGTTTTGAATTTTCGTCCAAAATTGGTAATGCTGTAATAGAATATTTCTCCATAGTGTGTAATGCACCTGCTGCATAAGAAGATTTTTCTACAGTTTTTGGTGATTTAGTCATAACATCTTTTACCAAAAGATGTTCAACGTCCTTGTGTTTTAAAAGAGTTCTTCTGATGTCACCATCTGTAAGGATACCTGTTAAAGTGTTTGTATCGTTAACAATAAGAGCAAGTCCGAGTTTATGACTATCAACAGTTTCAAGAGTTGTGATAAATTGTTCGTTTTCATTTACGATAGGTAAATTATCATTTCTCATAAGATCAGAAACCTTGTATAATAAACCTTTTCCAAGGCTTCCAGATGGATGGAAGATTAAGAAATCTTCTGCTGTAAACCCTCTTTTTTCTAACAAGCAAACTGCCATAGCATCACCCATAGCAAGTGTTGCTGTTGTACTTGCAGTAGGGGCTTTACCTAGAGGACAAGCCTCTTTTTCTACAGAAATATCTATTTTAACGTCTGATGCTATTGTAAGAGTTGAGTTTAAATTACCACACATAGCAATTAGAGGTAGGTTAAATCTTTTTATGAAAGGTAAAAGATTAAGAAGTTCTTGAGTTTCGCCACTATTAGAAATTGCAACGATAACGTCATCTCTTGTAACCATACCAGAATCGCCGTGAGTACTTTCCGCTGGATGTAAAAAGTATGATGGTGTACCAGTTGAAGATAAAGTAGCTGCAATTTTCTTGCCCACTAAACCTGATTTTCCCATACCTGTAACGATTACACGACCTTTGCAGTTGTACATCAAATCGATTGCTTTATTAAATTCTTCTTCATTAAATCTTTCAATAAGTCTATTAATAGAATCTGCCTCTATTTTTAAGACCTCTTTAGCTATATCTGTTATTGATTTTGTCAACATTTTAACCCTCACTCGTAGAAATATTATACAATAACCTACGTCATTTGTACTAGATTTTTACAATAAAGGTTAAGAAAAAAATACATAAGCCGATAAAGACATTGTTAAGAGGTTATGAGATATAAATATGCAAGGTTATTTTACTCCGAAAGGTAGCAATACTGAGTTAAAGATTAATTCTGTAAAAAAATATATTGCAGATACCGATTGCAAACATTTAAAAATGGATATTTCATCTTTAAATCCTTTAGAAGCAAGTAAAATTGTAGCTTTATCTTCGACTAATCATTATCTTAAGTATCCAAAAGGAATATTGGACTGCATAGTAAAATCGAAAAATATCATTGATTTGGTAAAACCTTTGATACTAGGAAACGTAAGATTTTTAACAAAAGCATAAAGGCACGGAAGCCGAAAGCAAGGATGCAAATTAAAACAAGGAAGTTTTAAATAGAGCAAGGAAGCTCAAATCACGGAAGAAAATGACACGGAAGTCAGGGCGAGCAAGGATGTGAGCCAACAAAATAGCACGGATGCTAAAAGGCAAAACACGGAAGTTTTGTAGATGTGAACAAGGAAGTTCGAGAAAAATTTTTTAATTATGAGATTAAAAAAGAATTACGCTAAAACCCCACGCAAGTGGGGTTTTTAACTGCGTAAGCCGATGTGAAGTCTGAAAAGACTTGCAGAAGTGCAAGGCTTTGGAAGACGTAACATAACGATAGCGACGTAGGATTGCAGGACGTATGTCCGAAACCCACAGGAGCAAAACTGTGAAAGCCGGTGTGAAGTGCCGGAGTAAATCTATATTTTTGCAAATCTTGACATACCTTTAGTGTCATTCTGAAGCATGATTGGTGCGTGGTTAGTTTGTCGGGTATATTCAGAATCTTACAAGCTATAAATGTGCAAATTTGTTTTAGAACATGTATTAACGTTGAAATTATCCAATCTACGTTGGTAAGATGCTGAAACAAGTTCAGCATGACAATATTTTACTTTTTTTAATTAATTATTAAACCAAGGCTTTTATTGCTAATAAAATCAATAATAATCCGGCAAAGATTTTCAAAACTTTTGTAGGGAATTTCTTTAATGTATTTCCTTCCCAAAACCCAAGTAAAGTGTTTATAAAAGTTACGATAGCAATAAGTAATGAAGCTTTTAAAATAGAAACTTTTTCTAATGCAAGTCCAGCTCCTGCTGCAAGTGCGTCAATACTTGTTGCTATTGCTATTGCAAACAAGCATTTTAAATCAAGGCATTTAACCTCTTCGCATTCGGATTTGATAGCTTCTTTTATTATATTTAAACCTAAAAGTAAAAAGATTGTGAAAACTATCCATTTTGAAAAGGGTTCAAGTAAATCTGTGTAAGAAGTTAGGATAAAATATCCTATAATTGGCATTAAGCCTTGAAATACACCACAAAATGTTGCAAGTGAAAGTGAATTTTTTAATCTCTTTTCGCTAAAACACATTCCATACGCAAAAGCTACTGCAGTTGCGTCAATAGAGAGAGCAACTGCCAAAAAAAGTATATCAAGTAAAGTCAATTTGTACCTCTATTTCGAATAATCTATTCCATGGGAAAGAATATTTTGCTTTAAAATCAACATTAAAAATTTCTTTTAATTTATCTTCAAAAGGTTTCATTTCTTCATTTATTTTTGTTTCTTTTATTTGTTGACGAACATTTGCTTGATAAGCCCAGTCGTCTAAAAATCTTATTAATTCAAGTTTTTTAAAATCTCTATCGGAATAATTTTCTGCGTTATATTTTATTTTCATAGCACAAAGAAGTGAGCCTAAAGTATTTGCACTCGTATTCCAAGCACTATAACCATAAAAATTTTCATCAAGATTTTCTAAAACTTCTTTAGCAAAATTATTATCAGAACCATTTGCAAAACGTACGTCTGCTATTGCGTAAGGTTTTTTAGGTAAAGTTAATTCACCTTTAAAAGGTTCTGTTGATTTTTTCATAACAATTTCACCCTGATTAATTTTGAAATTGTTTATGATTAAGATTATATCTGCATTTTCTTTTGTGGAAACTTCCATTCCGCCCAATTCTATTTGAGATAGAACGCTACGTTCAATTGATACGTCTTCGTAGTTTGAAATCAACCCTTTTTGGCTATCTTCAAGAAATATTGGTGCAATCTTTATTTTTTTATCTATCGCACGAGAAAATAGAGATAATGGAATTTCGTCAGCACCTGTTTTTGTAAACCCACCTAATTTTTCAAGTTCTTGTGCTTCTTTTACATTCAAGCCATATTCTGCACAATCATCTTTAGAAAATATAAGAGTTTTGAAAAGACCTTCTTTTTGCCATTCTAAATATGTTTTATTTATTTCAAAATTTCTTTTTCTTGTTGATAAGTAATCATCCAATATTTCTTGTGGAACATCCGTCTCAGCGGAACCGTTTTTGTGTAAATTGAAAGAGTATTCAAAAATTTTCTTTCCGTATTTATTCCAGTATTCTTTTTCTTCTTGATTTACGTTGTTATTAGAAATTCTCATTATGCTAGAAAATGCGTGAATTTCAGCCTCTTTAGATTTTAAAATTTCTTTTAAATTATTTATTTTTGTCTTTATTTCTTCAAAAGTCGCTGGACTTCTACGAGATGGAATAAGTCCGCCATAGGCAATAGTATCAAGAGATAAAACCATTTTATCCATTTTAGGTAAATCTTTTAACCAATTCAAAATGCCATCAATATCTGCATTTTTTGTTAAATCACCTAAAAGGCTTCTATCAGGAAGATAGAGTTCAATGCTTTTGTCTATATTTGCTATATCTTGAATTAAGTTATAGCAAACAGGTCTGTTATCTATTGGAATAATACAAATTTTCATAATTTGATTTTACTATATATTTTGTATTAAGTATATAATCTTTACATTTTTAGTATTGTTTTTAATCCCCTCTCCCATAAATGGGAGAGGGGTTGGGGTGAGGGTTAATATTGTATTTGTTTTTTCTCAAAAAAACAGTATAATTTAAATATGAAAAAGTTATTTATTTCAATTTTCATATTATTTTTAATTTCAGGTAATGCCTTTGCATCAGTAGATAGTGCAACTGGTGAAATTCGTAAAGGTTACATGGGTACACTACCTGATGTTACTCAACGTTTTGACCGTCAACGTTCAGAACTTGCTCGTCCAGCATTTTCTGATGTTGAAACTTTTAGGGATAAAAATGAGTTAAAACCTGTACCTAGAGATAATCCGGCTTATATTGATTTAATTGTTAAAAAACACAAATTATCACCATATACAAATGATATTAATGATGCAATTCCTCTTATTGAATCAATGATTGAGGCTATAAATTACAATTTAAATATTCAAAAATTTGTGGCTCGTGTAAATGCATTCAATGATTGGATGAGTTATTTTAAAGCAAAATATAAAGATAAACCTGAGGCTTATTACATATCTTTTCAAAAGCTTGTAGAAGTTGATTTTCAATCTCATTATCTTGCTGCAATAAAGTATGAGGCTCGTTTGTATAATCCATATTTGCCATATAGTGCCGAGGGTGCAATGTATAGTCCAAAAGCTATTCAAGCCCAAACAAGTGCATTATTAGTAGAATTACAAAAAACTTTAGAAGTTTTAAAAGATGTTAATTAAAAGGGCTATTGTTTTTTTATAAAAAGCCTGTATGATAGATATATGGACATAAAAGTTAATTACTACGAGATTTTAGGTGTAGATATTTCAGCAGATTCTGCTGAAATTAAATCTTCGTACAGAAAATTAGCTCGTCAGTACCATCCTGACGTTTGTGGTAATGACGAAGAAAATGTTGCCAAATTTAAAAAAATAACTGAAGCTTATGAGGTTTTGAGTGATTCTGCTCAAAAACAAAAATACGATATGCTAAAAGGTATTATCGCAGAAAGAAAAGCTCGCCAAGAAAAAATTAATGCTGAAAAGGCAAAAGAGGCAAAAGAAGCTTCTCAGAAAAAAGAAGCAAGTAAAGCATATAAACAAGCTAGAGAACAAGATAAACAACAAGGTTTTTCTTCAGTTCTGAACGATATTTTAGGTGGTTTAAAACATAAACAAGATGTAAAACATAAGCAAAAACCTAAAAAAGAGCCGCCTAAAGATGGTGAAGACATAACTTGCGAGGTTATGTTGACAATGCTTGAATCTATTAATGGTTGTAATAAGACTGTAAATATCCTTATTACAGAGCCTTGTAGAGCTTGTAACGGTAGAAAATTTATTAACCAAACAAAATGCAGAGTTTGTAACGGTAAAGGCGAAGAACAAAATCACAAAAAGATTACTGTAAAAATTCCCCCATCTGTTAAACATGGTTCAAAAATTCGTATTCCAAATGAGGGTAATAAAGGACTTAATGGCGGTAAAAATGGCGATTTGTATTTGAATGTACAAATCGAAAATAGTGATATTTACAAATATGACGGTTTAAATATTAATTACACTCTTGTAATTCCGCCACAAGACGCTGTTTTGGGTTCAACTCAAGAGATAAATGTTCCTGACGGTAAAGTTTCTATGAAAGTTATGGCAGGAACTGCTCAAGGACAAAAATATCGTCTTGCAAAACAAGGCTTAAAACGTGGTAACAAGGTTGGGGATTTGATTGTTACTATAAAAATTGACATCCCTAAAAATTTATCAAAAGAAGAAAAAGACTTGTATAAAAAATTGCAAGAGCTTGCGAATAAGGAAACGGTTAAATAATGAAAGCTAAAATAAAAGAAATATTTATCTCAACTCAAGGTGAAGGTCCTTTTGTTGGTCATAAACAAATGTTTATAAGATTTTGTGGTTGCAATTTAAACTGTAATTATTGTGATACAGATTTTGACGCAAAGGATTGTGAAGAATATACACCGAATGAACTTTTAGAAAAAATAAAAACCTTTGATGGTTTTGACAAAATTCATTCTATCTCGTTAACTGGTGGTGAACCTCTTTTGTGGGCTGATTTTTTGTCAGAGTTTTTGACAAGGGTTAAAAAGCCAATTTATCTTGAAACAAATGCGACTGTGACAAAAGATTTAAACAAGGTCTTTGATAATATTGACTATGTTTCAGCTGATATAAAATTGCCGTCATCTTCTAGTATAAAAAATTCTTTCGAATTACATGATGAGTTTTTTAAAGCTGTTAAATGTGCAATTATAAATTGTGCTATGACAAAACAGTATGACTGCTATAAACAAAGACTTTTTGCAAAAATTGTATTTGATGAAAATATTACGGATGAAGAAATTAAAAAGAGCGTTGAATTAGCGAAAAAGTATGATTTTCAAATAGTTCTTCAACCAAAAATGAATGGTATGAAACTTGAAATACCTACAAAAGTTATTGAAAATGTTTTCGATAAATTCTTAAATGAATACGAAAATGTAAGATTAATTCCACAAGTTCATAAGTTTTTAGACATTCAATAAAATTTTTATTCTTCTATGGTTTCGTAAAGCTCGCTTGCTTGTTGAATACTAACATTTCCTGTAGGGATTGTTAGAACTTTTACTACAACATTTTTGTTTGCGTACTCGATTTTAATAATATCTCCGACTTTTAAAGTTTTTGCCGGCTTTGCAATATTGCCGTTTACGTAAACTCTGCCTGTATCAGAAATTTCGTTTGCTACTGTTCTTCTCTTAATTAATCTTGATACTTTTAAAAATTTATCTAATCTCAAAATTTTTCCTTTGTTTCTACAATTTATATACGATTGATTTTTTTTCTGTTATATTATAACATATAAAATTATTAAGAGAAAAGGAATAATAATTAATGGACGGTATTGTCAGTACCCTGTTTAAGTTTTTTATAATCGCATTTTTACTATTTGCAAATGCATTTTTTGTAGCTGTCGAATTTTCACTTGTTAAAGTTAGAAAAACAAGAATGGAAGAATTGTCAAAACAAGGCAACAAGATAGCAGATTTAGTTCTTAAACAAATTTCTGACATAGATAAAGTTGTTGGTGTTGCTCAATTCGGTGTTACAATAGCAAGTATCGCAATTGGTTGGGTTGGCGAAGCTACGATTGTTTCTATTATTCAATCTATGTTTAGCATTATCCCTCATAGCTCACAATTAGTTGCACTACATACTGTATCTTCAATAATATCATTCGTGCTTGTTACTTTCTTACATGTTTCTTTAGGTGAACAAGTTCCAAAATTGATTGCTTTGCAATATACGGATGAAACAGCTTTATTTATTTCAAGACCAACACACTTGATTGCCGTAATCTTTAATCCATTTGTAGCTTTATTAAATGGTTTTTGTAATTTTGTATTAAAACTAATGAAAATTGAACGTCCAAAAGAATCTTTTGCACATTCTACAGAAGAACTTGATATGCTTGTTGATGCAAGCTATAAAGAGGGTGTTCTTAATGAAACAGAAAAAGATATTTTACATAACGCATTCAAATTCTCTGATTTGACAGCAAAACAAGTTATGATTCCAAGAACAGATTTGATTTGCTTACCAAAAGATATTACTTTTGATGAGTTGAAAAAATTTACTGTTGAAAATCAATACACAAGATACCCAATTTATGGCGATGATATTGATGATATTGTAGGATTTTTACATGTTAAAGATATTTACGCATGTAACGTAAATAATGATGAATTTAAGATTGAAAACCTTTTAAGACCAATCCTTTGTGTTCCTGAAACAATTACAATGGATAACATTATTATTGAATTTAAAAAACAACAAGCTCAAATTGCAATTGTTGTTGATGAATTTGGTGGTACAGCTGGTTTAATTACTCTTGAAGACGTTTTTGAAGAAATCTTTGGTGAAGTTCAAGACGAATTTGACGAAGAAGAAGAATTAGATATTAAAAAGTTAGATGAAAATATTTACCTTGCAAATGCAATGGTTAGACTTGATGAATTGGCAGAATTCTTTGATGTAGACGAAGAATTGCTGGAAGAAGAAGACGTTGATACAATCGGCGGTGTCGTTCTAAAAGTCTTGGGTAGAATTGCACAAGTTAACGATTCTATCGAGTGGAAAAATCTTACTCTTACAGTAAAAGAAATTGATGGTGTAAGAATTACAAAACTTCTTATTGTAGTTAGAGAGCCATTCCAAGTAGAAGAAGAAACAGAAGAAGAAGCTAAAAATTAGCAAGATTTAGTGAGTAGAAATTAGAATGTTTAATAATGATACAACTAATGTCATCCTGAACTTGTTTCAGGATCTTACCAGTTAATGTATGTAAAACTAAAATTAAAATTTTGTAGGTTGGGCATACTTTCCCAATAAAGTTTCTACCCTTCTTCGATTTTGGGCAAATATTTCTGCCAAGTTTCATCAAGGTTTTTGATAAAGATGTGTGCATCAATTACATCATCTGAAGATATGTTTGGTCGATTATTCTTTTCTAAAATCAAGTCTTCTCTTTTTTCAACTTTTAAATTGTTCAAACCTAAAAATGAATACCCAAAATCTTTTCCACAATGTTGACAGGTTAATTTTATAACCAAGAGTTGTGGTTCTTCTCTTATTATTTCAACAGAATTTTCGTCAAAATCTTCTTTACATCTTGAGCAACATAAATCTTTAAATAATAGGCTGAAATCCTTGTCCATAGTGGTTTAATTGTATATTAAACACGTTATAAATGCAATTACATGTGGAACTTATATAGTGTACACCGAAAGTGTACAGGAGAGCCGATACATGTTACCCATCACTTTAATCGTTTTAGGATTTATTGTTTACTCTGCATGCGTAATTATTCCTAGCATTTGGGAAGAATTATCTGCAAAAAACTAAACTTTAAATTAAAACGGTAAAAATTTTTTCTGACCAAAAATAAATTTGGGCGGATATTTTGTGCTAAAATTTTCTTATGGAAGAATTTAAGCATTATACTGTTATGAAAAATGAGGCAATAGAGTATTTTGATTTTTCAAAAGATGCTCTGTTTGTTGATGCAACTTTAGGTGGCGGTGGTCATAGTGAAGAAATTCTTAAACGTATGACACCAAATAGCCATTTGATAGCTTTTGATATTGATGACGATGCTATTAATTTTGCCAAGGAAAGATTAAAAGATTACAAAAACTTAACAATAGTTAAGGATTCATACACAAATGTTAAGAAAGTTATACACGAATTAGGTTATGAAAAAATAACAGGCGGAATCCTCTTTGATTTGGGTGCTTCGTACCATCAATTAACGAAACAAGAGCGTGGTTTTTCATTCACAAAAGAAGCTCCATTAGATATGAGATTTAATAAGGACGCTGATTTTTCGGCTTATGATGTCGTAAACACTTATAGTGAAAGTGATTTGGCTAAAATTTTCTTTGAATATGGAGAAGAAAGATATTCAAGAAAAGTAGCAAAGAGAATTGTCGAAAAAAGGGCTGAAAAACCTATAGAAACAACTACTGAATTGGCGGAAATTGTACGCCATGCTCTACCTTATACAAAGAGTCGCCTACACCCTGCTACAAGAGTGTTTCAGGCAATTAGAATTGAAGTAAATAATGAGTTAAAAAATGTAAAAGAAACTTTAAATAATTTGTTTGATTTATTGAGCGAGGGTGCTATAATATCAGTGATAAGTTTCCACTCATTAGAAGACAGAATAGTAAAAGAAACATTTAAATATTATTCAAAATCGTGTAGATGTGAGATGTCAGAACCAATCTGTAAATGCGGTGGTCCCCTATTAACCCTATTGGTGAAAAAACCAATTATGGCAAGTGAGGCAGAATTAAACGAAAATCCACCATCAAGAAGTGCAAAACTTAGAGTGGCAAAGTATATTAAACATTAAACAATAATCTAGGGATAAAAAATTGTTACAACATTTAAATAATAATATGCAGTATACGAATGATTTTGTTGAAGAAAAAATCGAGTATAATTACTTTGACGAAATCGAAAGCCTTCAAGAACGAGCTAGTATTATTGAAGGTTACTTTCCGAAAGAAATCTCAGAGAAAGAAATGTATATTAGAAAAATTAACACAACTTTATGTATAATTTTAGGTATCTTTATTGTGGTATCTATGTTTAGCTACTACTTTGTAACAGTTAATGAAATGAAAATGAATAAGCTAAGCAAAGAAATTACTGCATTGAATGATGAAAATGCAGAGTTGCAATACAAACTTGATAAATTAAAATCTTTCAGTAATGTTGATATGACGATGCAAAAGAACAAAACTTTAACAAGAGCAAAACAAGTAATTGAAGTTCCAGAAGTTAATTCTGTAAATGTTGTAGACAAGAAAAATACAAGCGATAAATTATTCTCATATTCAATCGGATATTAATTTTTTCTTGAGAATAATTAAAATCTTTTAAAAACCCTTAAAAAGGGCTTATTCACATTTGTTAATAATTTCTCAAACTGCATTTTTAGTGGTAAAATTAAGTAAAAATGGGTTGAGATGGATAATAGAAAAGAAAAACAGTTTAAAATGCTTGATAGAAGGCTTGGTTGTTGGCAAGTAGGCTTTGCACTTTTTGCCATAGCTTTAATGGTGCATCTTTTCTGTTTACAAGTTCTTGATTTAAAACACTATCGTATTAAGGCTAAACGCCAAAGAATGGCTAATACTTTTGTTATGCGTGGTGATATTTACGATAGAAATGGTATTAAGCTTGCGACGGATAAAGTTTTGTTTGATATTTTCTTGAGAAAAGCTGATATGGAAGACCATTCTCCAGAAGAATTGGCTCAAATGCTTTCTCCTATCTTACATTTACCATATTCAACTCTATTAAAAATGATTAAACAAGATGCTCCTTTTGTATTATTGAAAAAAGGTGCAGATAGAGAAACTAGAGATAAAATAGCAGAATTACATTTAAGAGAAATTCCTATGGATAAAAAGAATATAAGAATTTATCCACAAGGTTCTTTAGCATCTCACGTTTTAGGCTATTACAACTTTGATGCAGAAATTGCAGCTGGTGTTGAACATTCAGCAAAAGATAAGCTTGAAAGAGTTGATAGAAAATCTTCTGTAGAAAAAACTCCAAATGGTGATATTATCTATAACTTTGCTACAGACCCATTACTTACAACATCTCCATTAAAGGGTGAAAACGTTACGCTTACAATAGATACAGCTGTACAACACGTATGTGAACAAGAACTTTATAAAGCTATATCAAAATTTAAGGCTTTAAGAGGTGTTGTAATTGTTATGAATCCTAGAAATGGTGAAATTTTAGGTTATGCAGCATATCCTTATTATGATCCAAATAATTTTAAAAAAGCTAATTATACTCAATTAAAAAACTGGGCTATTACAGATATTTTTCCACCAGGGTCTACCTTCAAAATCTTGACAGTAGCATCTGCTATGGAATTGGGAAAAATCAATAAATACACAAAAATCAACGATACTGGTAAAATCAAAGTTGGTTGGTGGGATATTGAAAACTACGATTATAGAAAACGTCCAAATCCAGGGATGATTAGCTTAGAGTACTTGTTTGAACACTCTAGTAACGTAGGTTCTGTAAGAGTTGCTCAATTGATGACTTCAACTGAATTTTATAACCAATTGAGAAGATTTGGTTTCGGTTCAAAAACAGGTATCGACTTACCAGGGGAATCAGTTGGTTTGATTAAAAAACCTCACAAATGGGACGTATCAGACCATGCGTCAATGGGTTATGGTTATGGTGCTTCTGTTACTGCTATTCAAATGGCATCAGCAATTTCTGCAATTGCAAATGACGGTGTGAGAGTTACTCCTCACGTTATTAAATATTCTGATGCAGAGGCTGAACAAAAAATTAAACATGTTCAAGTTATGTCAAAAGAACATGCAAACGCTGTTACAGATGTTTTGGTAAACAGTATTAATAACGGTAAATCACAAATAAAAATGGAAAAATATAATGTAGCTGCAAAAACAGGTACATCACGAAAACCAAAAGAAAATGGTTCAGGTTATACAAACAAATTGTACACTTCTGCTATCGGTTATTTACCAGCAAGTGATCCTGAAATCCTAATATATGTTATGATTGACTCTGCTCAAGGTTACGAAATTTGGGGTAGTACAGTTGCAGTTCCTGTATTTAAGGAAATTGCAACTCAACTTGTACATATATTGAACTTAACACCAGACAAAAATAATTAATTGGAGAAGATATGAAATTAGATGATTTGATAAAAAATGTAGAATATTTGAATATTGTAAATCACAAAAATGTTGAGATTACTGGTATTTCTTACAATTCAAAAACAACACAAAAGGGTGATATTTTTGTTTGTTTAAGAGGTGAATACACAGATGGTCATAAATATTTTAAAATGGCAGAAGAAAATGGTGCAGTAGCCTTTGTTTGTGAAGAAGAATTAGAAACTGATTTGCCACAAGTTATTGTTAAATCAACAAGACATCAAATAGCAGATTTTGCAGCTGCTTTTTATGAATATCCGTCAAAGGATTTGAATATCGTTGGTATTACTGGTACAAACGGTAAAACAACTGTTTCACATTTGGTTCAAAAGATTTTTGAAAATAATAACCAAAAATGTGGTTTGATTGGTACTTTGGGTCACAAATTTTCATCAGAAGACACTTATCATGATGCAAAACATACAACTCCACAAGCACCAGAACTTCAAAAACTATTGAGAACTTTTGATGAAAAAGGTATTAGTAATGTTTGCATGGAAGTTAGTTCTCACGCTTTAGACCAAAACAGAGTCGGCGGAATTGATTATAAATGTGCAGTTATAACTAATTTAACTCAAGATCATTTAGATTATCATATTTTAATGGAAAACTATTTTGAGGCAAAAGCAATTCTTTTCAGAGGTTTAAAAGAAGGTTGTTATGCAGTTTTAAATGCCGATGATGAATATTATGAAAAATTTAGAGCGGTAATTCCAAGCGGTGTAAAAATTGTGACTTATGGTATAAAAAATCCAGCTGATTTGAAAGCTTCAAATATTCAGTATTCAATTCATGGTGCAAAATTTGACGTTACAACAAAAGACGGTGAATACAAATTAGATTTGAATTTGAATGGTGCATTTAGTGTTTATAATACTTTGTGTGCGATGGCAGTTGCAGTTGCTTACGGTATTTCTTACGAGGTTTCTATTGAAACTTTAAATAACGTTCAAAACGTTGCTGGTAGATTTGAAATTGTTCACAAAACTCCTCTTGTAATTGTTGATTATGCACACACTCCTGACGGTTTGGAGAATGTATTAAAAGCTGCAAGAGAAATTACTCCAGAGGGTTCTAAATTGATTTGCCTATTTGGTTGTGGTGGGGATAGAGATACAACAAAACGTCCAAAAATGGGTTCTATTGCAGAAAAATTTGCTGACAAAGTTATTATTACAAGTGATAATTCTCGTTCAGAAAATCCAAACCAAATTATTTCTGATATTGTTGCAGGTTTAAAATCAATGAATCCTGATAAAGTCTTTGTCGAACCTGATAGAGGTAAAGCTATTAGACTATCAAAAAGTATTTCAACTGAAAAAGATGTAATTGTTCTTGCTGGTAAAGGTCATGAAGATTACCAAATTTTAGCAGATAAAACAATTCATTTTGACGATAGAGAAGAAGCAAGAAAGACTTTTAATTCATAATGGAAATTAAAGATCAAGATATTAGAAAAACAGAATTAATAATCGAAAATCATCTTCACGGTGCATTTGGAATTGATTTTAATTTTGCAACTGCGGATGAAATTTTGGAGTGTGCTAAAAAACTCTTAAAAAGAGGTATTGGCGGATTTTTCCCAACTTTTGTTACTGATTCTGTTGAAAATATAAAAAAACAAACTCAAATAATAAAAGAGGCTAAAGCAAGACAAACAGAAGATATGGCGGATATTTTGGGTATACATTTAGAGGGGATTTTTATGAATCCTAAAAAATGTGGCATTCAGGATGAAAGTTTGTTTTTGACTCCAAATGTTGAAAATTATAAGTTGATAGAAGATGATTTTATAAAAATTGTTACTGTAGCACCAGAACTTGACGAGGGCTTGATTGATTATTTAAAATCAAAAGGTGTAAAAGTTCAGGCTGGTCATTGTGTAGGTGGTGACTTAAATGGCGTAAATGGTGCAACTCATTTGTTTAATGCGATGAGTGGAATTAGTCATAGAGAAAAATCTACGGCACTTTCTGCCTTGATTAATGATGAAGTTTATACAGAAGTTATTATGGACTTGGTTCATTTGAATAAGGATACGCTAGAACTTATTATTAAGACAAAACCTGAAAATAAGATTTTGCCTGTAAGCGATTGTTTGCCAATTTCTTACAGCGATAAAAAGGAAATGGAATTTTGTAATAAACCTGTTTTTTATGACGGTGTAAAAATTACTTCTGAAAATGGTACTTTAGCTGGAAGTGCCTTGCTTTTAGATGATATTTTGAGAAAATTGTATAAAAATGGTATTGATGGTTTTAAATATATAAAAAATCTTTATAAATACCATAATTTAGAGGTTAATGGCTATGTTTACTGGCGAAATAATGATGAAATTGTAGCCATTGAAAAAGGTGATAACGTTTTATATAAAGAATAAATAGGAGATATTTATAATGAATAGTGATAAAATAAAAAAAGGTATAGAAAGAACACCACATAGAAGTTTGTTATACGCAACAGGCGTAAGTAAAAAAGCTATGGATAGACCTTTTATAGGTATAGCAAGTTCGTTTACTGATTTGGTTGCAGGTCACGTAATGATGAGAGATTTGGAAAGACAAATCGAAAAGGGTATTCACTCTGGCGGTGGTCAAGCTTTTATTTTTGGTACTCCAGCCGTATGTGACGGTATTGCTATGGGGCATAGCGGTATGAAATATTCTTTACCATCAAGAGATTTGATTGCAGATTGCGTAGAAACAATGGCATCTGCTCACCAATTAGACGGTTTAGTTTTACTAACTAACTGCGACAAAATTACTCCAGGTATGTTGATTGCAGCCTTGAGATTAAACATTCCTACAATTATTGTTACTGCAGGTCCTATGTTGGACGGTAATTGTAAATGCGAGAAACTTTCAATGATTAAAGGTACGTTTGAAGCTATCGGTAGATATATGAATGGCGAAATCACAGAGGAAAGACTTCAAGAAATGGAAGAAGAATCTTGTCCATCTGCTGGTTCTTGTCAGGGCTTGTATACTGCAAATACAATGGCATGTTTAGTTGAAACAATGGGTATGAGCTTACCAAATTGTGCTACGACAAGTACTGTTTCAGCAAGAAAACGTCAAATAGCTTTTGAAAGCGGTATGGCTATTGTTGATATGGTAAAAAATGATGTTAAACCATTGGATATTGTAACAAAAGATTCTTTAAGAAACGCTATTATTATGGATTTAGCATTAGGTGGTTCAACAAATTCTACTTTGCACTTGCTAGGTATTGCAGCTGCTGGTGAAATTGATTTGGGCTTGAAAGATTTTGAAGAGTTGAGCAATAAAGTTCATCAACTTATCAAATTAGACCCATCAGGAACATATACAATGACAGATTTTCATAATGCTGGTGGTATTTCAGGTGCTATAAAAACTCTTTATAAACATTGTCCAGAATTTAAAAATACAAAGAATGTTTTAGGTATGTCAGTTGAAGAAATTGCTGAAAAAGCATGGGTTAATGAGGAAGTTGTAAAACCTTTCGATAAACCTCTTACTCAAAGTGCTGGATTAGGTGTTTTATATGGTAATTTATCACCTGAGGGTTGTGTAATTAAAGTTTCAGGCGTGGATGAATCATGTTTCGAATTTGAGGGCAAGGCTAAATGTTATGACTCAGAAGAGGCAGCAACAGAAGCTATTCAAAAAGATGAAATCAAAGCAGGTGATGTTGTTGTAATCCGTTATGAAGGTCCTCAAGGTGGTCCTGGCATGAGAGAAATGCTTGCACCAACTTCTTTGATTGTTGGTAAAGGCTTAGGTAAATCAGTTGCCTTGATTACAGACGGAAGATTTTCAGGTGGTACAAGGGGTCTTTGCATTGGTCATATTTGCCCAGAAGCTAGTCAAGGTGGTTTGATTGGTTTAATTGAAGACGGTGATAAGATTAGAATTAATATCAATACAAAGGAATTAACTTTATGCGTTGATGAAGAAGAAATTGAAAGACGTAGAAAGAACTTTGTAATGCCTGCACCAAAAGAAACAAAAGGCTATTTAGCAAAATATGCAAAGAGCGTTAAGAGTGCAAATTTGGGTGCTATATCAGGCTAAGACGGTGAAATTATGTACGAATATATAAAAGGTGAATTAGCCGATAAATATTTTGATAAAAAGGGTCATTACGTTGTAATCGATGTAAATGGTGTTGGATATTTAATCGACGTTATGAAAAAAGATTATGACAAAATTGACGTTAATCAAGGTGACGCAAAGATGTATACAGTTCTTTTGCATAGAGAAGACAGCATGTCCTTGTGCGGATTTTTGGAAAAAGAAGTTAGAAATTTGTTCAATATTTTAGTGCAAGTTTCCGGCGTTGGTCCAAAAATGGCTTTGAATATTTTAAACCAATTTGAACTTAAGACTCTTATAAATTGTGTTGTACAAGAAAAAGAAAAAGAATTAACACAGGCAAAAGGTGTTGGTTCAAAATTGGCACAAAAAATTATTTTAGAATTAAGAGATAAATTTATAAATGTTGAACTAGAACCTGAAGAAGCAGACGACGACATGTTTACAGAGGTTAAGAACATGCTTTTATCTTTGCAATATACAACTGAAGAGATTAACAAGGCAAAAGAGATAGTTAATAATATGAATTGTAACTTTAAATCTTCAGAAGACCTTTTAAGAGAAATCCTAAAAGTGTTGTCTGAATAGCGTTTGACATGATTGGAAAATTGTAACAATTTTGTAACATGACGAACAAAAACTATCAATAAAATTTCTTTAGATGCCTTTAAATACATGTTAGTAGTTTAGGTAGGCATAATGATTAATCCAATTTCAGTTTCAAATACATCAGTTCCAAAAGCTAATAAAGCAACTAAAACAAGTATTTTTTATATTAATGACTTACACGGTCAAAACATGAAAATGGAAAAAGTTTATAATGCATCTAAAGTATTTGATGAATTTATTCCATCAAATGGTGTTAACAAATTAAAATTATCTTCAGGCGATATTTTATTAGGTGAAAACAAAAAACCTAACAAAATCGCTGCTAAATTTATGGATTTAATCGGTATTACAGCTACAGCAGTTGGTAACCATGAATGTGACTCTGATCCTAAAACATTATATGAATTAACAAAAGACAAAGCTTATAAAATGTTAGGTTTGAACGCTAAAATTGATGCTACAAACCCAATGAAATCAAGAATTGAAAAATCATACATCGAAACAAAAGAAGATGGTCAAAAATATGGTATTATCGGTTTAATGCCACCTGATTTATTTACAAGAATGTCAAAACCTGACAACTACAAAGATTTAAAAATGGATGATTTTGACCAAACAATTAAAGATGTACAAGCTGAAGTTGATAGATTACAAGAACAAGGCGTAAACAAAATTATCGTATTATCTCACTCAGGTAATGCAAACGAAAAAAGATTAGCTCAAGAAACATCAGGTATTGACGTTATCTTAGGCGGTCACTCTCACGAATTAATCAAAGACGTAAAAGAAGGTGAAAACCTATTCTATGGTAAAGATGGCAACCCTGTAGTTATTACACAAGCAGGTAAAGATGCTGATAACATTGGTGTTTTAAACTTAGAATTTGATGCTGATGGCGTTATTACAAAAGTTCAAAACAATGTAACACCAACTAAAAACTTCAGAAGAAACTTAATTATGAAGTTCTTCTCAGAAAAATGCTTAGGCAAACCTGAAAAAGTTGGTACAATCAAAGCATCATGCCCAGAACCAGAAAACAGAATTGCAAGCGAAAACCCACACGCTGACTTCGTTGCAGATGCAATGAGAGATTTCACAGGGGCAGACATAACACTATTAGGTTCAGCAAACTTAAGAAACACATTCGAACAAGGCGAAATCACTACAAGAGAAATCTCAAGCATCGTTCCATTCAAAAACGGTATGGCTTTAATCCCATTAAGCGAAAAAACAATCGTTGATGCATTAAAATTCGGTGCTCATTCATTAGTTTCTCCTGGTACAAAACCTGGTATCTTACAAGTTTCTGGTATGAACTACGAAATCAACAAAAAAGGTGAATTGTTATCAGCAGAAGTTGTAGGTAAAGATGGTAACGTAACAAAATTAGACATCAACAACCCAAGCGAAGACAAAACTTTCAAAGTTGCAATGGATACATACTATGCAAACGGTAGAGATGGTTTCACAATGTTAAAATCTTTAGACAAAGCAGAAGCTGTATTTGAAGAAGATAAAGATTATATGGTTGCTGAATACATTAAAAAACTTCAAAATGAAGGTAAAGAAATCGAAATCAAAAACCAAAACAGAATTAAAATCGTAGACTAATAAAAACCAAAAATTATTAAAATAGAGAAAAAGACTAAACTCAGAAAAAGGGTTTAGTCTTTTTCTATACATGTTTTGACTTATTTTAAAAAATCATTAAAAAATAATCATACAAATGGATGAGTAACAATTACAGAACATACCTCATAATATAAATATGAAAGTGTATAGAGAGTATGCCTTTTGTTTACAGACTACAGAAAATTCTTGATTTCAGGATAAGAAAGAAGGAAGCACAACTTTTAGAGGTACAGAAAGCACAGTCAGCTTTGTATCAGGCGGAAGAGGACATTCGAAGAAATCTTGCAGAAATTGAGGGTACAAAACAAAATATGCGTCATTGTGATTATACAATGATGGAAGCTTATGATAAGTATCTGCACCACTTGTGGGACAAGGGTGACCAGTTAGAACTTGTTCGTCAAGAAAAAGAAGCAATTTTAAAACAAGAGATGATGAAGCTGGTAGAACTTGAACAAGCAGTAAAGGTACTTGAAAAACATAAGGAAAAGAATAAAGAAGAATTCTTAAAAGAAGAAAAAGCAGCGGAATTAAAAAATTATTCAGAACTGGGTGTTCAAAGATACTTCCAGCAAACGCAAGAAAAAATTTCCGATGAGGAAGAAGAATTACTGAAAAGACTTGAGAGAGAGCAAAATGAAAATTAAGCAAAATCAATCCTTGAATGAAACTAATAATATAAATCAGATGTCTACACAAACACCTGTAAAAACAGGTGATACAACATTTGTTGACGGACTAAAAGATTTAGATATGGTTAATTCAATGAAAGATACTCTTGATACTAAAAAGAGTGTCGAAGTTTCTGATGCTGTTCAAGTTGAAAATAAAGAAGAAACTCCTTCTAAAAAAATTGATGATTTTTGCAAATCAAATATAATGTATGTTGCAAAAAATCAAGAAAACGAAAAAACAGAGAAAAATACAAAAAAAGATAACGTTGAATACAAGGCTGAAACGTTAATTCAACCTGAAGATAAATCAGTCAAAAATAACAACAAAAATAATCAAGAAGTTCCTAAAATGGTAATGGAAGAAATTTTACCAGAGGAAGAAATTTTAAAAACCGAACCAAAGGCTACACTTGAAGAATTTGTTGCGATTTTGCCTGAAAATAACAAAAACAACGATAACGAAATTGGTAAAAATACTGGTTTTGCTGAATTAGAAGAAACTCTTCAAACTTTCAATGAATTACCAAAAACTTCTAAAAAAGATAAATCTGAAAATATTTTAGAAGATAAAATTGATTTGTCTGAAAAAGTTGAAAATAAAAAAGAAACTTTGGCTCACCCAAAGGCAGATTTAGTGGTTGAAAATAAAGAAGAAACGTTAATTCAACCTAAAAACAATACTGAAATTGAGGATAAAAAATCTCAAAAATCAGACGTTGCTGATTTATTAGAAAAAGATATTAGAAATATTAATGATATTAAAAAACCTGTAAAACAATTATCTCAAATGGAAACTTCAAATAAAGATTTTTCTATGAAAAATGATAAATTTGACGATAATAAAAAAACACATTTGAAAAATGTTGTTCAAAAAGATGTTTTACCTGTTCAAAATTCTGATAAAAAATCAGAAAACGTAAGTGACTTAAATATTATAAAGAATTTGTCAAAAGAAGAATTGAAAAACCTTATCCATACAAAGAAAATGGATAAAGTTTCTGATACAAAAATTACAAATAATACAAATAATACTGTAAAAAATGAATTGATTTTTGAAACTAAAATCAAGGATTTCAAAGACCTTAATTTTACAGAAAAGAAAGATTTTATTAACGACTTTATGAAAGCTGGAAATAAAGATTTTCAGCCAATTCAAGATAAAAAAGTTATTAATAAAATTATAAACAATATTCAAAATGCTCAAAATAAAGCTGAAACTAAAAATGAAGTTTTATCAATGAAAGATTTTACAAATATTGTTAATAACGTTATCAAAAAAGATAAAGTTGATATTTTACCAAAAACAGATAACTTTGTTTCAAATGATACTGTGATTAAAAACAATACAGATTTTTCTAACAAATCTGATGATGTTAAATTAACAGTTGACGATTTTGAGCCAGAAGTCGTTAAAGAACAACTAAAACCTCAAATCGAAATTTTGAATGCAATAAAAGAACAAGCAAAATTTGATAATCCAGTTGAAGAAGTTGAACAAGTAAGTGATAACAAGATTAACAATATTAAAACTCAACAACTTCAACCTAAAAATGTTGATAATAAAGAACTTCAACCTAAACAAAATCATGAGGTTGAATTAGTTAAACCTGAAATTAAAAATCTTCAACAAAATAAACACGTTGAAATGGTTAAATCAATAGAAAATAAACAAGTTGAAAATTTACAAAAATCTGTAAATAAATCTGTTGAATTGGAAAAACCAGTTGAAAACAAAACAACTGTTTTACAATCTCATCAAGTAAAACCAGAAGTTAAACCTGTCGAGGTTGAAAATAAAAAATCTATACTTCAACCAGAAAAGCAAGTTAAAAATATTCAATCAAAAGTTGAAGAAACACTTATAGAAAATAAAATGTTAAATCAAATTTTGAGTGAAGAAGTTGATTTAACAAAGAAAATTCCTGCAATGGAAGAAGTAATTCCAGAACAACTTCGTAAACCTGTTCAAAAAACTGAACAAAAACCTGAAGTTAAGGTAGGAACACCTGTTCAAATGGAAAGAACAGCTATTGAACCTGAAAAGAAACAACCGTTAGAAGAATTAAACAAATTCTTAACTGAAATAATGGCTGAAGATACTGTTGAATCGTTGAAATCAAAAGATGTTTCAATGATTGATGACAATACTCTTTTAACAGAAGAAATTAAAAATTACTACAATTTAAATAAGGCTCAAAACCTTGCTGCAACAGAAGATGTTAAAAATGTAATTAATGAAAGAATTGCAGAAATAGATGACTTAGCTTCAATTGTAGAAACAGCTCAAGAAGCAAAAGCTATTCAAAAAGATTTAAAAACTCTTGATGTTCAAAAAGTTCAACCAAAGAAAGTTGAAACAAAACAATTAAAAATGACTGAACAAGACGCAAATTTCTTTATTGAATTAGTTAAAAATAATCAAGAAACTGGTCAAACAGTTACTGATACTGCAACTCAAATCTTACAAGATTTGCAAAAAGCTGACGAAACTCAACAAACAACAAGAGTTTCAAAAGCTTTAGCAGATATGATTGGTGAAGCTGCAAAAACAAATAAACCTTTCAGAATAGATTTTGACAAAAACATTTCTGTCATTATAAAAATAGATAGAGAGGGTAAAATTTCAGCAGAATTTTTACCAGGAGATAAAGCAGTTGAACAATTCTTAAGAACTCAATTGCCAATGCTTCGCCAAAAATTCAATGATGAAAATATCGATTACAAGGATTTGAACTATCGCCAATCAAATGGTGGTAGACAAAATAGAGAGAGAAGAAGAAGAGGAGAATAGAGAATGAACGATTCATTTATGATTGCCCTAAATGCTCAAAAGGCAACAAACAACTGGATGGGAGCAATTACAGAAAACTTAGCTAATATCTATACTCCTGGGTATAAAGAAAAGAAAATTAGCTTTCAAACATTTTTAAATGGCTCTGTACTTGATAATTCGAGCGTAAACTTCAGCCAAGGTAAATCAACTCCAGGGACTGGTAATGCTAACTTGTTCTTAGAGGGCGAAGGTTTCTTCATGGTGAAAGGTGAAGACGGCAAAACTGTTTACACAAGACACGGTGAATTTGATTTCGACGCAGAAGGTGCATTTAAAACAAAAGATGGCTTGAATGTTCAAGGTTACATCTTGAATGATAAAGGCGAAATCATGGCTGGTACAAAAGCTGTGAAAAACGATGTTTACCAAGAAACTACTTTAAAAGGTGGTGCTATGGATTTACCAACAACAAACATCAAGTTGTGGATTGATCCTAACAATGGTAAATACCTAGGTAAATATGATGATTACGAAATTAAAGAAGACGGTACAATTTATGGTAAAGCTGATGGCGGTAAAAGAAAAGTTCCTTTGTACAAAGTCGCACAAGCAAGCTTCCATAATAAAAACGGTTTGTATGAAATCAAGGATAATCAATACATCGAAACTCCAGAATCTGGCAGACCTGTAATGGGTAGAGCAGAAGTTCGTTCAGGCTTGATAGAACTTTCAAATGCTGGTTTCAAAGATAATATCAACAGTTTCCAATTAGCAAAAGTTCAAATGGAATTGGCAAACAAATTGATTTCTTCAAACAAGGAACTACTACAAGAAGCATTAAGATTAGTTGGTGGTTCATAGTAAGGTGTAATGTTAAACTCCATTTTCTAGGGGACAATTATTGTCCCTTTTTATTAAGTTTCAAAAGGGTGAAATTTTGTACAAAATTTCACCCTTATTTTGTGAAAATTTAACTCCAAAACCATGATGAACATGGTGTTTTGACGATTTATTAAGTTTTGTAACGATAGATTTTTTGTTGAATTTAGTGAGTTCTAGCGATTTTGTTTAAAATATGCCTAAAACATTTGTCAATCATGAATTTGAGATTGTTTTTATATTAATGTAAGGGATATTAAAAGAACAAAGATTTAATAAACTTTAAACACACACTCAGAAACATAGGAAAACGGGGAATTATATATGACATTTAATTATGGTTTAAACACAGGTTTAGGATTTGGTCTTAACAATAATTATGGTTTAAATGGTTTTAACGGTTACCAAACAGCAAGTGTTGATTATTCTAAATTGAATATATTTGCTAACACAATGGCTAACCAATTTAATACAATTGCATATTCTCCAATTTCTGAAGCTTGTGTGAATATGGCAATGCCAACTTGGTTCAACAATATCGCAAGTTGTTTCAACTTAAACTTTGCAGGTTTAGGATTACAAAACTCTGGTAAAACAACAGTTTGTGAACCTACAAAGAAAGCTGATGGCACAACAAAAGCAGGCGGTACAACTAAAGCTGATGTTACTACAACAACAAAAACAGATGCTTCTTCAAAAACTGATTCAACAACAGTAGATAAGAAAGTAGCTGCAGCAAAAGCAAAAGCTGAAAAAGTTCAAAAAGAAGCTAACGAAATTTGTGAAAAATTATACGTAGCTATGAAAGGTATCGGTACTGATAACAAAGCCGTTGATGAAGCTTTAGCAAGAATCAACAAAGATAACGTTCTTGAAGTTATGGAAACATACATCAACCAATACTCTGATGATATGGATGGTGAAACATTAATCGAATCATTACAAAACGAAGAATGGGTAGGTTGGTCAGGAAGATTAACAAAAATTACAAACGGTTTAAAAGATAAATTAGCTGCAAGAGCTTCTGAAATGGGCTTAGATGCAGAAGCTAAATCATTTAAAGCAAAAGTTTCTGCAGAAAACAACAGCTGGTTCAACATTGATGACGAAGTTGTTAACAACCACTTCAACACAATGTTAGCAGCAATGATTACAAAAAGAGAAAATGGCTAAGAAAAAGTAAAAGAGTAGATGTGAAATAAAAGAGTTCCCAATTGGGAACTCTTTTTATATGTGTATTTTTGTAGGTTGGGCATACTTGCCCAACAAAATTTATATTGTATCTGAAATCGAACACTTCACATCAGCTTACGCATTTTTGCTCCTGTCAAATCACAGATTTGAAACGTCGCTATCGTTATGTTACGTCTTCCAAAGCCTTGCACTTCTGCAAGTCTTTTCAGACTTCACATCGGCTTACGCATTTCTTCTTACGGTAGCAGTATTTTCAAACATATAACGTCCACTACTTAGGGCTAACATTTTTAGAGAGCACATTCCCTCTTTTACGTCAAAAACACCGATGCTTGTTAATCTTGTTCCCATTAATTCATTTAAATCCCCAGGGGCTATAAATAGTCCACAACTTTCATTACATTCTTTATTTCCATTAAAAGGACATTCTTGAAACATATCTACCTCTCAAAATTCTATTCTGCTAAGATTATAGCATTATTTTTTTTGTTTGGTTATTTTTTTACAAAAAGAAAGAGGTCAATGTTTTGACCTCTTTAAAATTCATCTTTCTTCTTTTTTCATACAGATTGCAGTTTGTTTTTACACACATCCCGATTTCTCGGTCACTCTACACACTCTATTGTTTTTGTCTT
>ERZ808275.213-NODE-213-length-31216-cov-4.539360_pt1 | contig 31216 bp, 24 predicted proteins | sample MGYA00520894_ERZ808275 | MGnify/ENA primary metagenome ERZ808275 (study PRJEB31516, sample SAMN03275598) | gut metagenome | biome: mammalia-associated habitat; material: feces | host: Papio cynocephalus | place: Kenya | collected 2012-08-03 ... | reverse complement strand
TATTCGCTTCGCTTAAGGATGACGCCTTAAAGGGCGTCATAACCCGCTCATCGAACTAATTTACCCGCCTTAGGGGAAGCCACTTGGCGAAGCGGGGCTCCGAAGTTTGAATTTACTTATGGATGCGGTTCTAAAGCTCGCATAACCCGTAAATTCAAATCAAAACACCTTTAGGGGAATAAAACCACTTGGCGAAGTATATCTTCGCGGGTGTTTTTTTTATAATTGGGTAAATTATTCGCTTCGCTTAAGGATGACGCCTTAAAGGGCGTCATAACCCGCTCATCGAATTAATTTACCCGCCTTAGGGGAAGCCACTTAACGAAGCGGGACTCCGAATATTTTTCTCCCCTGCCAAGGGGAGGTGGCAGTTATGAATTGACTGACGGAGAGGTTTTTTTATGCTTTCCCTTATGTAAATGCTTGCTATGGCAAACGAGATTTGACTATAGAGTTTCCCTTAATTTTTCTCTAGCGATTTGCTATTCAAAATATTATACTTGTTTTTTTAATCAAACAACTAGTTTTGTGGTGAGCGAAGCATTAGGCAATAATATTTATATTTACATTCAATATTGACAAGGGGTACTAGGTATGGTAAACTTTTAAGTGAAAGAAGGGGAAAATGGAAGACGCAAAAAAGAAAATTAAAAAACTTAAAAACCCAAATGATATAAGGACTATTTCTGATATTGATTTGAGATTAAAAAGTTTTAAAGAGCAAATTAAGGCTGACGATTTTAGTCCTATTAAAACTATATTTAAGGATTTATCTCAGCATAGTCAAGTTATGCTTTTGGTTTTGAATGATTTACATATAGGTTCGCCGGGGTGTAATATTGATAAAATTATTAGATACTTAAAACAAGTTAGAAATTTGCCTAATTGTTACATAATTTTAAATGGTGATTTAATGAATAATGCAAACAATTTAGGTAAATCAAGTCCACTTGAAAATGATTTATCTCCTATGAACGAGCAAAAAGTTATTCATACACTTTTTTCTGATCCAATTTTAAAAGAAAAAATTATATGTTCAACAAGTGGTAATCACGAAAGTGGTGCAAGGGCTAAGGATTCAGGACTTGATTCGCTAGTTACGCCAATGGCAACTTTAAACATTTTGGACATTTATGCTAGATATATGGCAAATGTTGTCATAAGATTAAAATGTCCATACACCACAAGTGGTTACACTGATTTTAAAATTTTAGTAAGGCACGGAAGTGGACTTAGTGGACAGGCGGGAAAAGTTATTGATGGTATGTTTGCGTTATGTCAAAAATTTGGTAATTTTGATATGGTGGTTCAAGGACATACACACAAAAATATTTATTCTTCGGAAGATGTTGTTTATCAAAACGATAAATACTCTTGTTTAAAAAAGAGTGTAACACCAATAAATATTCCTGCCTTAGAGGAGGCTAGTCAATATGCAATGGAGTCTGCTTATCCACCTCCAAACACTGATAATAGTATAATTTGTGTGAGAGCTACTTTTAATTATGATATTTTAGATTCTTCACTTAACGATGGGTTTAAAGTGCTTCCTTATAAATTTAATATTGACACCATAAGTTTAGATAGGCCAGAATTGGTTAAATTTGGTGACAAAATTATTCCTCAAGCAAAATTTATCTCACAAGAAAAATTGGAAGAAATTGCAACAAGTATGGCTAAAAAAGTGACATCTAAAGCTCGAAAACCTAAAAATTTAGAAAGAGAGGTTTAATATATGTATAAACTTGAAGATTTAGAAAAAGACATACAAAATTATCAATCAAATGAGAATAATCTTCCTAGAGGTAAACACGCGCTTGTTAAATTGCATGAATCTGTAAAATTTTTGGATATATGTGTTTTATCTAACATTAACATAGGTTTAACAGGAGCAAGTTCAAAAACATCAAAAATTGATAAGCCTTTTAGAATAAAAAAATTTAAAGCACATATAGCGGAACTTGTAAAGGACCCAAATGCAAGGATTATGCTTGGTGGCGATTTGTTATATTATCCAAATGGTGGTAAAAAGTTTAGAGAAATTTATTCTCCTAATTATGATGAACAAATAGAAATGCTTGCTGAAATTTTGGAACCTGTTAAAGATAAAATTATTGGTGCTTATGATGGCACAGATGAAATTAAAATTTTTGAAAAAGATGGTGTTAACACAACTTTAGCACTTCTTGAAAGACTTGGCCTTAAAGATAGATATTTTGGGCAAATGGCAGAGATTGATTTTGAATTTAAAAATGATTACACAAACGGCTGTCCAAAAGTTGTTCATATGTTATTTGACCACGGATTTTTAGTAGCGAATGTTATGAACACGGTTGCAAAGAAAACAGAAGGTTTGCAATCAAAAATTTCAGGAAAGGATTTTTATTTTACTAGCCACTATAACAAACTATTTATAGAAAAAATTGCAACTTTAACTCAAGAAAATGGAACTCAAGTTGTAAAAACTCCTTGCTATTTTGTGTCAGTTGGCGGTTATAGAGATTTTCCAAATAGACTTACATCAAATAGAAATGTTTCTCCAAGCAGTACTAATAATGGAGTAATTAGAGTTTTTGTGGCACCTAATCCAGATAGAAACAACATTAGAGGAAATAACTATCTAGGTGAACCACAATACAAAATTTGTCAAGAATTCATCAATTTTGGAACATTAATGTCAAATCATATTGATTATGACTTGTGCGAAGAAATTATGAGATTAAATGAACAAAACACCTTAAACAAAGATTTACTTGTTGCCTTGTTAGAGCAAAAAATTGACCAAATAAGCAAACAAAATGTGGAACAAGTTTTGGATAAATTTTATGGTGAGCAGGAAGCAAAAACTTTAAAGGAAAGCAAAAAACAACGATTGAAACAAGTAGTTGAAAAAGTAATAATTGATGAAAGCAGAGATGGAGGTAGAGAATGATTAATGGTGTAAGAACAAGTATAGATGGTGATCACTGCATCTATTGTGATGCAAAAGTTGTTGACGGAGTTTACAATTTTTGCCCAAAATGCGGAAATGCGTTAAATGTTAATGCAATAAAATTGAAAGAACAACAAACTAAAAGAATTCAAATTGAACTTTTAGATGAACTTGCTTATTTAATTGAAGATGAAAAATCTTTAAAAATCATTTTAGATAAAACAAAATCTATTTAAATTTGTTTAAAACGACATCGAACAAAATCGGTGTCGTTTTTTAAATAATCAGTTTAACTTAACTAAAAAATAAAAATCGACATTTTATAGGTTTCATTTTATATAAAGTAAAAATTATCAACTTAAGGTTGGTGGATATGATTGTTTTATGCAAGAAAAACCTTAGTCTTTCTTTTTAAGTAAAAAATATCCATTTTAGTAAAATGAAGCAAAAGTTTTTTGTTTTAAAAAATTCCATTTTGATGAATGATTATATTTAAATTAAAAAAAAGTTAAAAAATTATTAAAAATCTTTTGACATTATTTTATAATTTGCTAATATATATGTATATATGTTGTGATTTAAAATTTATAAAAACACAACATATTGTATCTTTATTCTTTTTTTTGAATAAGGCAACAAGGGGGATAAAATGTTAAAAGTTATTAAAAAGGACGGAACACAAGAGGATTTTAATGTTGAAAAAGTGGTTGTCGCTATCAAAAAGAGTGCAGCAAGAGCTCTTGTTATTTTGTCTGAATATGAGATTGAAAAAATTAGGCAGTATGTTCGTGAAAGGGCAGAACAAATTGCTACTCCAGTAAATGACGGCGAATTAAAAATTATAGATATTCCAACAATGCACTTTATTGTGGAAAGTGCTTTGGATTCTATCAATGCGGACGTTGCAAAAAGTTATAGGGATTATAGAAATTACAAGCAAGATTTTTATCGAATGATTGACAATGTATATAAAAAAGTTCAATCAATTGATTTTGTGGGTGATAGGAGTAATGCCAACACTGACAGCACTTTAGTTTCGACAAAAAGGTGCTTAGGTTGGAACGAATTAAATGGGGAGTTTTACAAAAAATTCTTTTTAAATGGTGAAGAACGCCAAGCAATGAAAGATGGATACATTTACATTCACGACCGCAACGCAAGACTGGATACATACAATTGTTGTTTGTTTGATATTGCAACCGTTTTTAAAGGTGGTTTTGAACTTGGAAACATTAAGTATTCTGAACCAACAACGCTTGCCATTTGTTTTAATGTTTTGGGTGATGTTATCATGGCAGCAGCAAGTCAGCAGTATGGTGGTTTTACTGTCCCTGAAATTGACAAAATTTTAGAGCCATATGCAATTAAGAGTTATAATAAATATATCAATGAATATCGTGAAATTGCTTTGGGGTTGAATGAGGGAAATTTGGATGAGGATGCTTTTAATGAAAAAGCAGATAAATATGCCTCATTTAAAGTCCAACGTGATTTTGAACAAGGCTTTCAAGCATTAGAATATAAACTGAACACTGTAGGTTCATCCAGAGGTGATTATCCTTTTGTAACTTTTACTTTTGGACTAGGACAAAGCAAGTTTGAACAAATGGCAACTAGTGCAATGTTAAAAGTTAGAAAGGGTGGGCAAGGCGCTCCAGGATTTAAAAAAGCGGTTTTGTTTCCCAAATTAGTCTTTTTATATGATGAAAACATACACGGCAAAGGCAAATGCTGTGAGAAATTATTTGATGAAGCCATAGAATGTTCTTCCAAGGCTCAATATCCAGATTATTTAAGTATGAGTGGTAATGGATATATAGCATCTATGTATAAAAAATACGGTAAGGTTATTTCTCCAATGGGTTGTAGGGCATTTTTGTCGCCTTACTATGAGCGTGGTGGGCAAAAACCTGCCGATGAAAACGATGAGCCAGTTTTTGTAGGACGTTTTAATGGTGGTGCGATAAGTTTAAATTTACCTATGATTTATATGAAAGCAAAAACTGAAGGAAAAGATTTTTTTGAGGTTTATAGGTTTTATCTTGAAATGATTAGGCATTTACATATTAAAACTAGAGATTATTTAGCAAAAATGAAAGCGTCAAAATCTCCGCTTGCGTTTATGGAGGGTGGTCTTTATAAAGGGCATTTAAAACCCGATGACACAATTAAGCCTTTGCTTGATTATGTGACGTTTAGTTTTGGATATACTGCTTTAAATGAACTTCAGAGGTTATATAATGGGAAATCTATTACCGAGGACGGCGAATTTGCTCTAAAAGTTATGCAATATTTAAATGAATATGTGGCAAAAATTAAAGAGGAAGATAAAATTTTGTACGCTATTTATGGCACTCCTGCTGAAAGTTTGATTTCATTGCAAGTTCAACAATTTAGAGATAAATATGGCGTTATTGAAGGTGTATCCGACAAAGAATATTTCACAAACAGTTTTCACTGCCACGTTTCGGAAGATATTTCACCAATTGAAAAACAAGATTTAGAAGAGAGATTTTGGGAACTATCAAATGGTGGAAAGATAACTTACACAAGATATCCTATTGATTACAATATTGAGGCTTTTAAAACCATTGTTCGCAGGGGCATGCAAAAAGGTTTTTATCAAGGCATAAATATGGAAAAATGTTATTGTGAAGACTGTGGATATGAGCAATTGGAAATGACTAAATGCCCCAAATGTGGAAGTGAAAATATAACACAAGTGGATAGGGTTTGTGGATATTTAGGATACTCTAAGGTAAATGGCAGAAGTTTTATGAATGAAGGAAAACTTGCTGAAATTAGAGATAGAAAATCAATGTAAATAAAAAGAGGATAAAAATGAATTATCATTACATAACAAAAACCGATTTAAAAAATGGTGATGGATTAAGGGTCGTTTTGTGGGTTGCTGGTTGTAATCATATGTGCAAAAATTGCCATAACCCTGAAACATGGGATCATAATGGTGGTAAATTATTTGATGAAAATGCAAAACAGGAACTTTTAGATGAATTAAAAAAAGACTATATTTCTGGAATAACATTTAGCGGTGGTGATCCGCTTTTCCCAGCAAACAGAGAAGTCGTTGGGCAATTAATTGAAGAAATTTCAAAAAAATTTCCAGATAAAACTATATGGTGTTACACTGGCTATCTATTTGAGCAAATCAAAGATTTACCTTTTTTAAAATACATTGATGTTTTAATTGATGGACCTTTTATTGAATCGCAAAAGGAATTAAAATTAAAATGGAAAGGTAGTAAAAATCAACGTGTGATTATGGTGAAAGATTCTTTAAAACAAAACAAAATAATTTTAAAAGATGAGTAATAAGTTTTTGTGATTTTACTAAATAAAAATAATAAATACAAGAATTAGATTTTTATAAAATCCTTGTATTTTTTTAAAAAATACTTTTTTTGAATGTCGTTGCTCTTTTATTGCAAACTATGTTAAAATGATTTTAAAAGGAGCACATATGGATAAAGAGGAAAGATTAAAAATATACAAACAAGCAGAAACACTTTGGGGGCTTGTTGCTCAATATGATCAAGCAATTGAGGAGATGGGAGAACTTATTGTTGCAATAAATAAGTACAAACGCAAATGCTTGTATGGAGAGTATGCCCAAAATGCTAAGGTTGAAGCAAATTTAATTGAAGAAATAGCAGATGTTAAAATGTGCCTTGAACAACTAGAAGATTTTATGGGAAAAGAAAAAGTAGACGAAGTTTTTGATAAAAAAATAAATAAGTTACAAGAAGAAATTAAAGAAATGTTTAAAAGGTGTAAAAATAAATAATGAAAAATGTTTGCATTTTAGGAGGTGGAGCAAGTGCGCTTATGTGTGCTTGTTGTGCAAAAGATAATGTTAATGTAAAAATTATTGAGCAAAACTCAAAAGTTGGCAAAAAAATTTTAGCAACTGGAAATGGTCGTTGTAATTTAACTAACAAAATTGTAAACGATAAGTCTTATAACACAGATATAAAAAACTTTTTAAATAAATTTAATCAATTTGATACATTAAATTTTTTTAATTCAATTGGACTTGAAACATATGCTGATAATGAAGGAAGGGTCTATCCTTTTTCAAATTCTGCCTCTTCTGTTTTGGAGGTTTTATTAAATTATTTAATAAATAAAAAAAATATAAATATTGATACAGATAAAAAATTTGTAGATATTGAAAAAATAGATAATAAATATAGAATTCAGTTTGAAGATTCTTTCGAGGATTTTGATGAGGTAATAGTTGCATTAGGTAACAAAGCAAATTTAAATCTTTTTGAAAAATTTGGAGTTAAAAATAATCCTTTTGTGCCAAGTTTGTGTGGGCTTAAAACGAGCAAAAATAAAAATTTGGCGGGCACAAGAGTATCTAATGTCAAAGTTTTTTGCAAAGCGGTTAATTTTGAGGAAACAGGCGAAATACTTTTTAGAGAAGACGGTATTAGCGGGATAGTAATTTTTAATCTTTCAGCATTTTTGTCTAGAGCAAAAATTAATAGTGCTGAAATTATTATTGATTTAATGCCAAATATAAATTTTGAAATATTATTAAATAAATTAAAAAATAGAAAAGAATTATTAAAAAATTATAAAATAAATGATTTTTTAACGGGATTTTTTAATAAAACTATTAATTTTGATTTAATTAATAAATTAAAATTTGATTTAGAAAAGGATGTGAGTAAATTATCAGATAAAGATTTATTTAATTTAGCAAAATTAATAAAAAATTACAGCATTAAAACATTAGGCTTTTTAGATAATAATCAAGTGTTTAATGGGGGCGTTAAACTTTCTTCTTTAACAAACTGCTTGGAAGCGATAAATCAAAAAGGTTTATATTTTATTGGTGAAATAGTAGATGTGGATGGTGTCTGTGGTGGATATAACTTACAATGGGCATGGACAAGTGGAAAAATTGTGGGTGAAAACTTATGAAATTAATCAATGAATTGAAATTAAAACTTGACCATTCAAGGCAAGATTTATTAAATGCTTTATCTAAAAAAATTCAAATTCCAATTAATAAAATCAAAAATTTTGAAATAGTTAAACAAGGAATTGATGCTCGAAAAAAGCCAAATGTTGTTTATGTGTACAATTTGGCAGTTGATGTGGATGAAAAGTATTTATTTAAGTTAAAAAAGTATGATGATTATTTTCCAGACCATAAAGGCTTGGAATATAAAAAAGTTAAAAGCGACTTTAGACCAGTTGTTGTTGGTTTTGGTCCAAGTGGTATGTTTTGTGCGTTAGCTCTTTCCAAAGCGGGACTTTGTCCTATTGTTTTAGAACAAGGTAAAGATGTGGACTCTAGAAAAAAAGATGTGGAAGAGTTTTGGGAAAGCGGAGTTTTAAATGAACACTCAAATGTTCAGTTTGGTGAAGGTGGTGCAGGAACATTTAGTGATGGAAAATTAAATACAACATTAAACAATGATTATTGCAAAAAAGTTATAAATGAATTTATTTTAAATGGCGCTAATGAAGAAATTTTTTATAAAAATAAGGCACACATTGGAACAGATTATTTAATAAAAATAGTAAAAAATATTCGTAAAGAAATTATAAATAATGGTGGAAAAATTATTTTTAATTCAAAAATGACGAATTTTGACATTAAAAATGCACAAATTACTAATGTGCAATATTTTGATTTATTATCAAACACATATCATAATTTAAAAACAAATTGTTTAATACTTGCTATAGGACATAGTGCCTATGACACATTTAAGTTAATAAACAACAAAGGTGTTAAATTGCACAAAAAACCTTTTGCAATTGGAGTAAGGATTGAACAACCTCAAAAAATTATAAACTTTGCCCAATATGGAGTATGTAAAAATCTATATTTGCCTAGTGCAGATTACAAACTAGTTTGTCACCTTAAAAATGGAAGAAGTGTGTTTACTTTTTGTATGTGTCCAGGTGGGAAGGTGGTTGCATCATCTAGTGAAAAAAATACAATTGTAACAAATGGAATGAGCAATTTTGCTCGTGATGAAAAAAATGCAAATTCTGCAATTTTGGTTAATGTTACACCTGATGATTTCAAGGGAGATGTTTTGTCTGGCTTTGAATTGCAACGTAAATATGAAAGACTGGCTTTTGAAATTGCTGGAGGTAATTATAATGCTCCTTGTCAAACTGTTGGCGAGTTTTTAGGGAAAAATGCGAGTTTGCCTATTGAATGCTCTTATAGACCAAACATAACCATGTGTGATATTTCAAAATGTTTGCCCGATTTTGTTACTGAATCTTTAAAAGAGGCTTTAGTTATTTTTGATAAAAAATTAAAGGGCTTTGCAAATGATAATAATCTTTTAATTGCACCGGAAACGAGGTCAAGTTGTCCAGTTCAATTTGATAGAAATGAAAACTATACTTGTACAATAAATGGGCTTTTTGCCATAGGTGAAGGTGCTGGCTATGCTGGTGGAATTGTAAGTAGTGCAGTTGACGGTATAAAATGTGCAGAAAAAATTATTTTTAAAATTTAAAGCAATATTAAAAAGGTTGAAATAAATTAAAAAATATTATATATTAATTATGTTAAATAGCATAGGTTGTTATTCAATTTTTGCTTTGGAGAACAAATGGAAAAGAAAATAAGGTTTAGTAAAAAATTAATTTGTTTTATGTTATTCGTTTGCATTGCATTCGTTTTTTCAGGGGCAATGCTTTCTATTTTGCCAAAACATAGCAAAAATGTTCAGGCTGATGTTATCAATTTAGATAAGCCAATATGTAATGATTATATTTTTGATGATGAAGTAAATTCTGAAAGCATTGAAAACTACAACAATAATATTACAGTTGGCAGTGATGAAAATTTACCAAACTATTATTGTTTGAGAGATGACTACATAATTTATTCTCAGGACCAATCTCAAAACGGTTTTTGCTGGGCTTTTACATGCTCAACAGTTCTTAGTACTACATTAATGAAAGCATCAAATCAGTATTATGATTTTTCTGAAGCATGGGTTGGACTTGCAACCGCTCAGAAGATGCCAGGATATGTTTATGGTTCTGGTGGGAATGATTATTATTTTACTTCAACTATAAATGTTTTTGGAATGACTCTAGAATCTGATTTTCAATATGAAAAGTCATACTTAGTAAATAGCGAAAATAAACAAGATTTTTATAATTATTATTCTCAATTTGCAAATAAAGAGATAATGAATGGACTGAAATATATTGGATTTAAATCACAAGATTTAAGCTCAATTAAAAGTCACATTTTAAATAATGGAGCTGTTAGTATTTCATTATATTGGAATGGTGCGGTTGGAGATAACACTGGATTAATAATTGACACAAGTAACAATTATGTGTATAAAGCACCAAGTTCAAAAATAGAAGGTGACAAAAGTGGCCATGCAATTACAGTAATTGGATGGGATGATAACTTTATTAAAACATATAATGGAAAAGAATATAAAGGAGCATGGATTTGTTTAAATTCTTGGGGTGATACGGTTGGCAGTAGTGCTAATTTTGATGCTGTGACTTATGTGTTTTATGATGATACTGACATTTATCCTTATCAATCCATGGGTGGTTTTTATTATGACTATAGCAATACAACAGATTTGTTTTTAAGTAACAGTGTTGTTGAAGGCTATACATACACAACCAACTTAAAAAATAAATATTCTTCCAAAAAACAAACAACATCAGGTGAAACAAAACAAAAAAATGTGTTTTTTGACGATGATGTTAAATTGACTTATTCTTATGATGTCCGAGAAAATGGCACAATAGATCAAGACGGGGACATTGATTATGTAAATATTTTTCACGGTCAAGAAGATGTTACATATAAGTTCAACATAACAATTGATAAAACTAACAACAAATACTCACTTAGTGCAAACGATTTGCCAGTTGGGACATACAAAATATTGGTTGACTATTCAAATGGCGACAAAACTAAAAAAGGTAAAAGGTTAAATGTTTTTTATGTTATGAATGGCACGGAACTTGGATATGTTGATTTGTTGCGACAAAATAATAATGTAAACAAAGATAATCGTGAAGATCTTTTGTTTACAACATACAATTACACTGAGCCAAGCATAACAATATCAACATCAAAAGAATCTGGATGTGTGGAATTCTTTTATTATCCAACTCTTTATAGTTCAATTACCGGCAAAAATAGTTCTTATGTCTATTTTGATAGATTAAGTTCAAACAATAGGAGTCAAATACAGACAATTACCATAACTGGGACAAATAAAAAAACATTGATAATTGATGTTAATATAAACTACACCAAGGATTCTAGCGAATATCAAACCAATTTCTTTTTTGATTTGGACGGCGGAAAGTTTGTTGATGAAACATCAGAAAACGCAAAAGAGAAATACATAAGTAGGTTACTCGTTTTCAATCAATCCGATTTTTCAGGACAAAGCGGTGCAATTCTTCCAATTCCTAAAAAAGCGGGGTATAGGTTTGCTGGTTGGTATTATGACAATTCGTTTGGGGATAATTCAAAGATAAAATCTAATACTCAAAACACAAGATACTTTTTTGAATCAGGTAAAATAAAATTAGTAACAAGTGGTGGTAGGTATGCACAAAACTATTACAGCTATCACTTACTAAACTCACACATTGCTTTTGTTTATGCAAAATGGACATTTATAGAGCCAAATGATGTAGAAATTTTTACATTGAGTAATAAAACAGAATTTATAACAAATGAACAATTTGAAATGAATTATAAAATAAATCATGAACTATCAAATTTAATTAAGCTTAAATCAATACGATGGTATGAAAATGGAGTAGAGTGTGGAAATACTTTTAAAAATATTCAAAAGAAAAACAAATCCGGAGAATATGTTTATTATGTTAACATAATAGTAACACTCTATAATAAAGATTATTCAATAACTTCCAACTCGCTTACAATAAATGTTTTAAATCCAATAGCAGATATTGATATAAAATTTAACGAAGATTGTTTTTCTTGGAACGATAAGGGTTTTGAAGATTACACTATTAAAATTTATTATGAAGGGAATGCTAATTCGTTATATAGAGATGTAATATCTAATACATCATTCACTTTTATGGAAGAGTTTGAGAAACTAAATACTTCTGTCAAAAAATCTGGGAAATATTATATTACTATTCAAGGTCACAAAAAATTAATAACTACTAATGGGTCAATTTATTATACTACTGAAGAAAAAGCTTCTCCACACATTGAAGTTTTTGAAATATCTTTTAACACAAAAGCGTCAAGCAGTATACCTAGTAAGTTTGTGACATCTTCAACAACCATTGATACTTTAGAAACACCTTCAAAACCTGGCTATACATTTGAAGGTTGGCATGATGAAAATAACACAAAAATTGAAAACATTAGTAATATAAACTCAAATTTGAGTTTAACTGCCAATTATTCTTTGAATGACATAACATTGACAACATCTCAAGAAGTCAATAAAGTTTACGATGTGGAAAATAGTACAATTAGTGTTTCTGCCTCTCACAAAAGTGACTTAACTAACTTTACCTATCAATGGTACAAAAAAGTAAACGACAAAAACACTGAATTGAAAGGAGCAACTAGTTCTTCATACAATGTTAAAAACGTTAAGGATAGTGGAGAGTATTATTGCAAGGTTACTTTAACTGATAGTGAAGGTAATACTACAACTAAAGAATCAGATATCATTAATGTTAATATTTCAAAATATGATGGACTTAAAATTAATGTATCTAAAATTGAAACAAAAGACACTTATAATGGAAACGAAAAAATATACAACAAAGGTGCAGAAGTTGTAAGAAATGACGGCAAAAATGATGAATTATTAAAAAATCTAAAATTAACATATTTAATTAAAGAAACCAATACACAAAGTGTTATCAATGCAGGCACTTACACATTAATTATAAAAACTGACGGTGGTGACAATTATGAACCTGTCGAAAGTGAAGTGCAAATTGTGGTGGATAAGGCAGAAGCAGAGTTTACTTGTGAACCAATTCAATTCTTAAAGTATACTGGGGAAGCGGTTAAAAAAGAGGATCTTAACTTCACTTACAATGGTGTAGGGCAAACACTTATTTTGGAATTTTATAATTCTGATGGTAGAATTAGTGAGGCTGTCGATAGTGGTGAATATGATGTCAAAATTATTGCAAGTGAGTCTGACAACTATAAGGAAAAAGCCCAAAATATTCATATAACAATAAATCCTGCAAATATTAGAATAAGAGCAAATGATGTTACAAGTGTATTGTTTGCTAAGGCAAAAAAACTCACTTATACGATTGTTGAAGGGCAAATTTACAATAACGATAAATTAACAATTGACTTAAAACCCAATGTAAAAATCAATACCAACAAACTGGGCAATTATATTATAAGTATTGATAAATGGGATAATAAGAATTATAAGGTTGCAATTGAAGAAGGAAGGTATGTTGTTACAGGTTGGCCATATTATTTAGGTGCTGCTTTAGTTGTGTTTGCTGTTTGGATTATAATAAAACTTTTAAGTCGTAGACGATATCAATATGATTTTGAAACAAACGGCGGAAGTATTGTAAGTCCTATTGATACCAAAAATAAGGACGCCATTGTTTTTGAAACACCAACTAAACAAGGTTATAAATTTGTGGGCTGGTACTCTGACCCAGAACTTACAAAAAAAGCCTCTAGTAAACTTGTAAAATCAAAAGGTAAAACACTTTATGCAAAATGGGAAAAAGTTGATGGAGAAATGACTCTTTCTGAGGAATTAAGAAGTGCAAAAGAAATTGTTGAGGAAATTCAAGAAAAAACAAATCCTAAAAAGGAAAAAACTTTAGAGCTAGAACAACAAGAAGTTGTAGAAAAGAAAGAGGAAGCAAAACCAATAAGCGAAGATGAAAAGTTTGAAGAAATTATTGATTCAGTTGATAAATCAAAGCAAAGTTATACAACCAAGGAAATAGAAGAATTTATTAATAAAATTGTTGATAGGAAATAATTTAATAAAATTTCTTAAAAGTGACTTAAATTTAAAAAAGTCACTTTTTTAATTACTTTATAATTGTAATTTATCAAAATTATGGCAACAATATATTTATGAAAAATTATTTAATGTATCCTAGTTTTAATGGGATTATGGGAATTACTAAAAACAATAATGTATCTGTTTCAGTTAAAAATACTGGACAAATTGATATAAATGTGATTAAAAGCAAAAAGAAATTAAACATTTTAAATAAATTTATGCTTAGAGGTCTTGTTTTTTTGTTTTTTGGCTTATATTATACTTTTTATAACATCTTTGGGTTTTCATCTCGTGAAGAATCAAAAAATATAAAAAAAATAACAAATAGTTTAAATATATCTTCTAAAAATGTAATTGTTTTTATAATGCTTATTTTAACAATGTTGTTATCATTTTTTGTGTTTGGTTTTTTGCCATTAAAACTAAGTTATGTTTTAAGTCCAAATTTTAATGTATTAGTAAAAAGGCTGATAATTGCTTTTATCAAAATAAGTTTAATATATTTAACATTTTTGCTTATTAAATTTATTCCTTATATGAAAAATTATTATATGTTTAATACCGCTTTAAAGTTAAAGCAAAAGGAATTTAATACTTTAAATTTTTTAGAATATTTTATATGTAGTGTCCTTTTAAGTAATATTGTGCTTTCGATTTTGGGGCTATCAATTAATTATTGGTATTCAATTTTTGTCAATCTGTTTATAACGGCAGTAGTTTTTTCGTTTAATTATGAATTGTTGTTACAAATTCAAAATATAAAATGGTTAAATTGTATTTTTTTACCAATATTTTATTTATTTTATGAAAAGCCTTCGCATTTGGAACTTAAATGTGTTAATATACTAACAAATGAATTGGAACTTTCCAACTCAAAAAGGGATAATATGCAAGAAGGTAAAACTAATGAGGAAAAAATTTCTTTTAGTGAAGCATATGTTTTAACAAAGGAAATTTTAGAAAAAGCTGGCAAGTTTGAAAAAAGCGATTTGGATTATATTTTTGCGGAAGTTTTAAATAAAAGTAGAGCAGAAGTAAAATTAATCAAATATATTTCTAGGTCAGATTTTAACAAGATAAAAAAATTTGTTGTAAGGCGTTCGAATGGTGAACCTCTTACAAAAATGTTTGGCTATGCAAGTTTTTATGGCCTTGATTTTATTGTAAATAAAGATGTTTTATCACCTAGAATGGACACTGAACGTGTGGTTGAAGAGGTTTTGAAAAATTTAACACCAAAACAAAATGTTTTGGATATAGGTACAGGTTCAGGGGCAATTGCAATTGCAATTGCTAAAAATTCTAAAGCAAAAGTTACTGCATTAGATATTTCAAGTTCGGCATTGGAAATAGCGAAAAGGAATGCAAAAAAGAACAATGTTAAAGTTAAATTTATAAAGTCAAATTTATTTGATAATGTAAGTAAGTTTGCAAAATTTGACGTTATTGTTTCAAATCCTCCTTATATTCCAACCAAGGATATAAATTCATTGGATGATGAAGTTAAAAACTATGACCCTATTATAGCGCTAGATGGTGGCGAAAATGGATTAGATTTTTATGTTAAAATAATTGAGCAGGCACCAAAAAAATTGAAAAAAAATGGCAAAATTTATTTTGAAGTGGGCATTGGTCAAGCATTAAGCATAAAAAAACTATTGCAAAAAAATTTCAAAGATATTAGAATAGTCAAAGATTATAATAAAATTGCTCGAGTGGTTGTCGCCACTTTAAACTGATAGACCTAAAAAATTAAACTATAGGAGTATTTATGCTAGAAAAATCTTTAAAATTTAAACAAAGATATGATGAACTAACTGGACTTATCGTAAAACCAGAAATTATTGCAGATAACAAGGAATGGAAAAAATTAGTCAAAGAAAGAAGCGGACTAGAAGAACTTGTTGAAACAAGAGATAAATTGGAGAAAGTTATAGATGAACTTAATAAAAATGAGGAAAGTTTACACACTGAAACTGACCACGAGATGATTTCTTTATATAAAGAGGAAAATCACGAACTAAAAGCACAAAAAAAGGAATTAGAAAATAAGCTTCAAATTTTACTCCTTCCAAAAGATGAAGACGATGATAAAGATTGTATTTTGGAAATACGAGGTGCAGCAGGTGGGGAAGAGAGTGCTCTTTTTGCTAGTGTGCTTATGAATATGTATATCAGGTTTGCAGAAAGAGAACATTGGAAGTATGAAATTAATGATATATCAGAAACTGAACTTGGTGGTATTAAAGAATGTTCTATTACCATTAGAGGTAAAGATGTTTTTAGTAAAATGAAGTACGAAAGTGGAGTGCATAGAGTTCAAAGAGTGCCAGAAACTGAGAGTCAGGGAAGAGTCCACACATCAACCGTAACTGTTGCCGTTTTGCCTGAAGTGGAAGATGTTGATGTGGAAATTTTAGATAAAGACATTAAAATTGATACATATCGTTCTTCTGGAGCGGGTGGCCAGCACGTTAACAAAACAGAAAGTGCTATTAGAATTACCCATTTCCCTACAGGAATAGTTGTAACTTGTCAAGACGAACGTTCTCAAATTAAAAATCGTGAAAGAGCTATGAGCATTTTAAAATCAAAACTTTATAATTTCTATAAAGAACAGGCTGATAGCAAATATGCGGCAAATCGTAAAAATCAAGTTGGAACGGGGGATAGGAGTGAGAGAATCAGAACTTACAATTATCCACAAGGAAGAATAACTGACCATAGAATCAATTACTCTATCTTTAATATGGAGCCATTTTTAGATGGAGATATGGAAGAATTAATCAAAGCATTACAAACGGCCGACCAACAAGCAAGACTAGAAGCTTTGTCAGATGAATCAAAGTAATTTTCTTAATTGAATTGAAAATTTTGAATTGGTGTGTTTTATACAAAAAGATTTAATTTGTGTTATTTGCAAATGATATTTAAATGTCGATTTTAGCCAATACTTTCGATAATAAAAAAATCCTTACATATGTAAGGATTTTTTGTTGGAGCGAAAGACGGGGCTCGAACCCGCAACCGCAGGCTTGGGAAGCCTGTGCCATACCATTAGGCCACTTTCGCATTACTTTGAAATATATCACAAAAAAATAAAAAATGCAAGCGACCTATATTAATTTAACGTTTTTAGGTAAAATTGGGCAGAAAGGGACGAATGAAAAAGCTTTGCTCTTAATATTTAAAAAAAGTTTTTATGGAACATACTATCAACTTATTAAATTCAAGGCTATAATTTTGCAAAAATACACATTGGTATATCAATTTTAAATTACTAAAATATTTGAAAATACCTTTGAATATTAGCATTGACAACAAGGTTGAGCATTAGTATAATATTTATAGAGGGTTAACAATGGAAGAATTAGATGAATTAATTATTGATGATGAAGAATTAGAAAAATTAGTTGAAGAATATAAAAAAGCAAAAGGTAATGATTTTTTTGTGTTTCCATTAAAGGACAGAATAAAGTTATTTTTAGCTTTTATAAAAGATTCAAATTATAAAAAAAGTTCTTTTGATGAGATTGATGATTTTAAATTGTTGTTTTTTTCTAAAGAGGAATTGGAAAAAATCAATATCTTTAACATCAATAATCATTTAATGACTTTTATTATAGGTGATAAACTTAGTAGGGAAAATAAACTAATTGTTTTATTTAGCGAAAAAGGCGTGAAAAAAGACCAAGAACTAAATGCAAGCAATACTTGTGCATTTGAAATATCCTTTAAAGACCATTCAGCAAAAAAAATTGGCATTACAGATTTAAAAACCAATATTGTCAATAAAACATATATTGTTCGTGATTTTAGTTGCAAGCAATTGGGAAATGATGTTAATAAACTTGAAAAAACTGTACAAAATGAAAATTCTGATAAAATTTTAGACAAAAAACAATCCGTTGAAAAAACAGTTCAAGACGAAAAGAAACAAGTTGAAAATGACTCGCAAGAATTAAATGTTGCTTTTGAAACTTATTTGGGAGCATCAATTTGCAAGCAAGCTTAAATGCAAATAATTACAAAAATTATAAAAGGTTAGTTTATGAAATATAAAGAAACAATAAATGTGCTGAAAGAACGAAACGAAGAACTTTTGTCGTATTATTTACAAATTGATGATGAGAAAAAGGTTAATTTGCATTTTGTTATAAAATCTATTTTAGCAACAAACAAGCCGTTTTCTAGGCTTGATGCAGATGTTTCAATGAATATTTTAAAAGATTTAAATTATTCAGATGAAGAATGTTTTGATATTTATAAAGTTTTGCTTTTTAAACATAATTAAAAACTTAAAAATTTAAATTGTTTGATAGTTTTGATGCAAATAAATTCAAAATAAATTTCAAATTTGTAGTTTTTGAAATGAACTCCATTTTTGCGGTGCAATAATGGAGTTCATTTCATTTTGCTTTATTTTTATATATGGATTTATATAAATTCAAAATTTTCTAAAATTTATTGTCACTTTTGTTTTTATTTGTGTTAAAATATATAAGTTTTAAAGGAGAATGAAATATATGAAAAAAATAATTCCTATAACTTTACTTACTGGTTATTTAGGAGCGGGAAAAACTACACTTTTAAACTATGTGCTTTCTAATCAACAAGGTTATAAAGTTGCTGTTATTGTGAATGATATAGGCGAGGTTAATGTTGATGCAAGTTTGATTGCAAAAGGTGGCATTGTGAATGAAAGTGGCGACAGCCTTGTGCCTCTTTCAAATGGCTGTATTTGCTGTACATTAAAAGAAGATCTAATGAAACAAATAGCATCTATAGCCGCATCAAATAAGTTTGACTATATTTTGATTGAGGCAAGCGGTATTTGTGAACCAGTGCCTATTGTTCAAACTATTCAAGTTTTAAGCGAAGCCACAAAACGTTATAATTTACCTACAGAAGTTAGGTTGGATAATGTTGTATCTGTTGTGGATGCTTGTAGGCTAGTTGACGAGTTTGGTTCAGGTAGAAATCTGCTTAAAGAAGAAATTGAAGAAGAGGATATAGAAAATTTGATTATCCAACAAATTGAATTTTGCAATAAAATAATTATCAACAAAGTTAGTTCAATTTCAAAAGAACAATTAGATGAAGTGAAAGCGGTTGTTAAAGCGCTTCAACCAGAAGCTGAAATTATAGAAGCAGATTTTGGTAAAGTTGATTTAGGTAAAATTTTAAATACAAATTCTTTTGATTTTGAAAAAGCATCTATGTCGGCTGCTTGGGTTAAAGAATTAAATGCCCAAAGCGAAGAAGATGATGACGATGATGATGAAAAAGAACATCATCATCACCACGATGACAAAGATGAGCATGCTGAGGACGAACACCACCACCACGATGACGAAGACGAAGAAGACGACCATGATGACGATGAAGAAGAGCATCACCACGGACATCATCACCACCATCATCACCATGGAGAAGGTGAAGTGTTGGAGTATGGAATAGATACTTTTGTTTATACTAGAAGACAACCATTTAATAAACAAAAATTTATCAACTTTGTAAATAATTTCCCAAAAAGCGTTATTAGATGCAAAGGAGTTATGTGGCTTAGCGATGATGAAGAAAATATGCATATGTTTGAACAGGCTGGCAAGCAAAAGAGTGCCTTTAATGCTGGACCTTGGGTGGCAAGCCTTAATGAAGAACAGCAAAAACAAATTTTGTTAGAAAATGCCGATATTCGTGCTGACTGGAGAGAGGATGTAGGTGATAGAATAATCAAACTTGTGTTCATTGGCAAAAATATGGATAAAAAAGAAATTGTTAAAGAATTAGATGATTGTTTAGAGTAAAATATCAAAAGTAAATTTTGAAACTAATTCAAAAATTATGCTAACGCACTATGCAAAATATTTGCATTTAAATTTTCAATGCGTAAACACTTAAAATATGCTTGACAAGGCTATTGACTTATGTTAAAATCACATTGTCTTTGCTTTAATAAGGCATATTTTTTTGTGAAAAAGCCCCTCACTTTAAATATAAATTTGATAAGCAAACATTAGAAGAAATTATAGGAGAATCAAATAAAATGAAAACATTTATGGCAAAACCAGAAAATGTGCAAAGAAAATGGTATTTAGTTGATGCAACAGATATGCCTCTTGGCCGTCTTGCTTCACAAGTTGCTGATATTTTATCAGGCAAAAACAAACCTGACTTTACACCTCACGTTGATACTGGTGATTATGTTGTAATTATAAATACAGATAAAGTTGTTTTAACAGGTAAAAAAGCTGTTCAAAAACAATTTAGAACTCACTCTGGATATATTGGTGGTTTAAAAGAAACAAACTATGGCACTATGCTTGCTACAAAATCTGATGAAGTTGTTTTAAAAGCAGTTAAAGGTATGCTTCCAAAAACAGTTCTTGGAAGAAAACAAGCTACTCGTTGCAAAATCTATAAAGGTGCAGAGCACGAACAATCTGCTCAACAACCAGTTGTTGTAGAGTTAAAAGGAGCAAGAAAATAATGGCAAAAGCAGTTAAAAAAGTAGTTCCAGCAAACTTAGGAACTGGTAGACGTAAAACTTCTGTTGCTAGAGTTAGACTTATTCCTAATGGCAATGGTAAAATCGTTGTTAATAAAGAATCTTTAGAAGAATATTTTGGTTCAGATATATACCAACTTGTTGCTACTCAAAGCTTAAAATTGGTTGGTGCTGAAAACAAATTTGACGTTATGGTTAACGTTTACGGTGGCGGACTTTCAGGTCAAGCAGGTGCTATTAACCACGGCGTTGCAAGAGCATTATGCGAAGCAGATGAATCTTATAGAGCAGAACTTAAAAAAGCAGGTTTCTTAACAAGAGATTCAAGAATGAAAGAACGTAAAAAATATGGTCTTAAAAAAGCTCGTAAAGCAAGCCAATTCTCAAAAAGATAATATGTTTTATACAAAAACGCAAAGCGTATTGCTTTGCGTTTTTTATCATATAAAACACTTTTTATAAAAACTATTTGCCAAAAGACCTCTATCATTGAAGTTGTAAAAGAGTTGTTTAAAATGGTTGCAATCGTAGTGTGATTAAGATTTTCCTTTTATAACTTTGCTTGCACGGGCTTTTTTTATTATTCACTTTTTTGTATGTCATCAATATTAAATTTTAACACTTTCATTAAAACAATAAGTTCAATGTCTGTAACAAAACGCTTTCCCGATTCAATTCGTTGAATAGCATTTTTATCAATATCTAACCCTTCTAATTGTAACAGATGAGCTAACTGATTTTGTGAAATTTTTAATTGTAGTCGTTTTTCTGCTACAACATTTCCACATAAATTATTTTTACCAGTTTTAGTTTTGTTTATAAACATATATTTTTTTAATCCTTATAATTAATTATATTTATATAAGTAAATACGGTTGACATTCACTGAATGTCACGATACAATATTTTTTATGGTCTATTTATTAAAATCTAAACATAAATTTAAACGGGGCATTGTTGTAAGCAAAAAATTTGTAATAATTGAATATGATGTATTACTTAACATTTGTTCAAATGGTATTAAAAAACTTAGCAAAAATACAGGTTCCTATAATTTTAAATAAGTAACTGGTAGAGAAACTCTTCAATTAAAGCTGAATCTTTTTGTTTTTTGAAGTGATTATAGTTTGCAGTAATTATTTTTTTTAAAGAGTTATACGGTTTACAAGTTTAAATGTTAATTTTAATAAATGTAATGTTCACTTATTACTAAAATATTGCTTTGCAAGGCTCACATTTTTTTGTAAATATATAACATAAATTAAATTAAGGAGTGAGGGTCAACTTATGTTTGCACAAGAATCCACTCAAAATCACCAAGCAATTATATAACCATAGATATTTGATGTTATGGTGTTGTTTTTCTTGCATATTTAACATATATATGTTAAAATAATGCCATATATATAAGGAGAAATTTATGGGATTATTTAGTAAATTTAAAAGACAACTTTTAAAAGTTGTAGAGTGGGAAGATAGTTCTAAGGATACTATTGTTTATCGATATCCTCTTACAGATAGAGATGAACTTATGACAAGTTCTACACTTGTTGTTAGAGAATCTCAATGTGCAATTTTTATGCATAAAGGTCAAATTGCAGATGTTTTTGGGCCTGGTACATATAAACTAGCAACTGAAAATATTCCTTTTTTGACAAAATTCTTATCGCTTCCTGCAGGATTTGAAAGCAGAATTAAAGCTGAGATTTATTATGTTAATACTAAGCAATTTATCGGTCAAAAATGGGGCACGCAAAATCCTATTATGATGCGCGATGAAGAGTTTGGTAATGTTAGAATACGTGGCTTTGGTGTTTACTCATTTAGAGTGATTGACCCAAAAATTTTTATGCGTGAAATTTTTGGTACTAATGCTGTTTATACAACAAGTGATGTTTGTGAACAAATTAAACCTATGCTTATTCAAGGCATAACTGATGCAATTGCGGAAGCAAAAATTTCTGCTTTAGATTTAGCTGCTAACTATAAAGAATTTTCAAAAACAGTTATGGAAACTTGTAAAAGTGAAATGGCTGAATATGGTTTAGATTTAACAAAATTTATAATTGAAAACATTTCTCTTCCAGAGGAAGTTGAACAAACTCTTGATGAACGTACTAAACTTGGTGTTCTTGAAGATAAAATGGGCACTTACACTCAAAAGAAAGCAGCAGATGCTCTTGGGGATGCAGCAAAAAATCCAAATGGAAACAATTTGGCAGGTCTTGGGGTTGGACTTGGTGCGGGTGTTACAATGAGCAACGTGTTTGCTGGAAATTTGGCAACTGAAAATAAACCTAGAGAGAAAAAACAAAAAACTGTTGTTTGTTCTAAATGTGGAGCAGAAAATAAAGCTGGTGCTAAATTCTGCTCAGAATGCGGGCAAAAAATAGAAAATGTAAAAAAATTCTGTCCAGAATGTGGTGCTATGGTTTCTGACAAAGCTAAATTTTGCCCAGAATGTGGACAAAAATTAAACTAACATTTAAAGAAAATGGGCAGAGCAATTAAATGCTTTGCCTAAATTCTTATTAGGTAGATATACCTTAAAACGAGCATATTTGCAAAATAGTTACAGCAACTTTTTTGCTTGTAACAATTTTGTTTGATGAAAACAAAAATTTTTAAAAGGTCATTATGAAAGAAAAAGAATTAAAAGCAAATGATTGTTCGTGTCCAAGTTGTGGCGCAGCAATGAGATATAGCCCTGAAAAGAAAAAACTTTACTGTGAGAACTGTCAAACATGCAAAGATATTGAATTTAATGCTCTACAAGGAAAACATTCTTGGGAAGAAAAAGATGAACTGAAAAAGCAAAAAGAGTTTGCTCTTGAAACAAAAACCTTAAAATGTCCAAATTGCGGGGCAAGTGTTGTTTTAAATAAATTGGAATATAGTAAAGGATGTCCTTACTGCGGAAGTAATTTGGTTAGCAAAAATGCTGAAAATGATAATTTGACTCCTGATGGAATTTTACCTTTTACTTTTAGTGATGAGGTCGCAAGCCAAAAATATCGTCAAGGCATCAAGAAAAAATGGTTTGTTCCAAATGCTTTTAAAAAAGCTCCGCCTACTGATAATATTAGAGGTATCTATATACCTTCTTTTGGATATGATGCAGACACCTTTTCTACATATAGAGGCAAACTTGCTACTGAACATACTGGTAGAGATTCAAATGGTCATACTTATCATTATACAACCTATCAAAATATTTCAGGGAATCATAATAGTAATCAAGTTGATGTTTTAGTTGAAACAAGTACAAAAATTGGACAAGAAGAATTTGAAAAAATTGAACCATTTTATATGGACAAAGCTATTGAATTTAAGCAGGGGTTCATTATGGGGTATACAGTAGAAGTATTTGAAAATTCTTTGGAAGAATGTAAAAAGATTGCTGATTCAATAATGGAATCAAATGTTAAAGATGAGATTTTATCAAAATATTCATACGATAGTGTTGTCTATTTTAATTTGGATATGACACAAACTAATAAAAAATATATGTACTATTTGTTACCAGTTTACAAGTGTGAATATAAATATAAAAATAAAAGCTACACGACATTTATGAATGGACAAACTGGTAAGGTTGGGGGAGGATATCCAAAAAGTCCTGTTAAAATTACTTTTTTTGTTTTATTTTGGATTTTAGTTCTTCTTGGAATAATATATCTTTACTTCCGTTTTGGCGGTGATGATGATTTAATGTTTAAAATTTTTAATTAAATAAACTAATTATAAATTTATTTAATAATAAGGCAAATAATTAGAGTTTTAAAGAGCTAATTATTTGCTTTATTTTTTTGTTCTTTAAGATTGTTATAATGTAAATTAATTTTAATATTTTTTAAAAAAAATCTTTTTGTTTAATATATATATAGATATATATATTAATTTTGAAAAAAGACTTTTAATTTTATCTTAAAAGTGGTATAATTTAACTGGTTTAATTAAATAAAATTATTTTTACAAAAAATTATTCAATTTTTATTTGTTTTTAAGTAATTTTTAATTAAAAACTAAATTTTTAAATAGAGGTATAAAATGGAATCTGAAGAATTAGACCTTTCTAAAAGTGAAAAATATGATCAATCCGATATTCAAGTGTTAGAAGGGTTGGAGCCAGTTAGAAAGCGTCCAGGTATGTACATTGGCTCAACAGACGAAAGAGGTCTTCATCACTTAGTGACAGAAGTTGTTGACAATAGTATTGATGAGGCTTTGGCTGGATATTGTACGCAAATTGACGTTACAATAAATAATGACGGATCTTGCACTGTTGCAGATAATGGTCGTGGTATTCCAACAGGAATAATTGAAAAAGAGGGTAGAAGTGCTGTTGAGGTTGTTTTAACTAAACTTCACGCTGGTGGTAAATTTGGTGGCTCTGGATATAAAATTTCTGGGGGCCTTCATGGAGTGGGTGTTTCCTGTGTTAATGCTCTTTCAATTTGGCTTAAAGTTGATGTATATCAAAATGGATATCATCACTATGTTCAATTTACAAGAGGCAGAGCGGATGCACCACTTAAAAGGCTAGAAAAGAGTGAAAAAAGAGGCACGGTTGTTACTTTCAAACCTGACTCTGAAATTTTTGAAACAGTTGAATTTAATTATGAAACAATTAAAAATCGTTTTAGAGAAATCGCTTTTTTAAATAAAGGAATTGTTATAACCTTGCAGGATAAACGTGAAGGAAAGGAACATTCTGACAGATTTGAATTTAAAGGTGGAATTATTGAGTTTGTTGAATATTTAAATGAAAACAAAAATCCAATTTTCCCTCATCCTATATATTTTAATAAAATATCCGATAAAAGCGAAGTTGAAGTTGCCTTCCAATACAACGATGGTTATCAGGAATTAATTCACGCATATGCAAACAACATTAACACAACTGAGGGTGGTACTCACCTTGTTGGCTTTAAAAATGCTTTAACAAAAGTCATTAATGAATATGGTATTAGAAATAAAATCATAAAAGAAAGTGAAAAGTTGTCTGGTGAAGATTGCCGTGAAGGTTTAACTGCGGTTATTTCTGTTAAACTTATGAACCCTCAATTTGAAGGTCAAACAAAAACCAAACTTGGAAATAGTGAAATGCGTTTTGAAGTTGAAAAAGCAATGAGTGAGTGCTTTGGCAACTATTTGGAGGAAAATCCAAAAGAGGCTAGAGAACTTATAATGAAAAGCGTAACCGCTCAACGTGCTAGAGAAGCAGCAAGAAATGCAAGAGAGTTAACTCGTAGAAAAGGTGTTTTGGAAAGCACAACACTTCCAGGAAAACTTGCAGACTGTTCTGAAAAAGATTCTGAACATTGTGAAATTTATATAGTAGAGGGAGATTCGGCTGGCGGTTCTGCAAAAATGGGCAGAGATAGACGTTTTCAAGCAATTCTTCCACTTCGTGGTAAAATTTTAAATGTTGAAAAGGCTAGAATAAATCATATTTTAGAGAACAATGAAATTAAGAGTATGATAACTGCTTTTGGTTGTGGAATCAAAGAAGAATATGATGATTTAAAACTTAGATATAATAAAATTGTAATTATGACCGATGCCGATGTTGATGGCTCTCATATTAGGATTTTACTTTTAACATTCTTCTTTAGATTTATGCGTCCACTTATTGAAAATGGACACGTTTATATTGCTCAACCACCTCTTTATAAATTGGAAAAAGGTAAAAAAGAATATTATTTCTATAATGATGATGAATTAAATGAATTCTATAAACAAAATGGCAATGGTACAGGGGAAATTCAACGTTATAAAGGTCTTGGTGAAATGGACCCAGAACAACTATGGGACACAACTTTAAATCCAGAACATAGAATTCTTTTGCAAGTAACTATGGAAGATGCTGTTGAAGCGGACAGAGTATTTAACGAATTGATGGGTGAAGATGTAGATTTAAGACGTAAATTTATTGAAGAAAATGCTACTTTAGTAACTGATTTAGACGTCTAATTAAGGGGAATCAAAAATGAGTGAAGATAAAAAAGATTTAAGAGAACTTTTACAAAACAGTAAAGTTCAAAAAGTAGAAGTTAAGGGTGAGCTAGAAAAGTCATTCATATCTTATGCAATGGCTGTTAATGTTTCACGCGCTATTCCAGATGTTAGAGATGGTTTAAAACCTGTTCATAGGCGTATTCTTTACGATATGGCAGAACAAAACTTATTTTATACTCACAAATATGTAAAATCAGCAACCATTGTCGGTGATGTTTTAGGACATTATCATCCACATGGTGACTCTTCTGTTTATGATGCTTTAGTTAGACTTGCACAGGATTTTAGTATTAATGCACCATTGGTCGATGGTCACGGAAACTTTGGCTCAATTGACGGTGATGGGGCAGCGGCTTATCGTTACACTGAAGCAAGGCTTACAAAAATAGCAGGTCTTTTGCTTGAGGATATTGAAAAAAATACAGTTGATATGTATCCAAACTATGATGATACTCGTATGCAACCAAGAGTACTTCCAGCCAAATTTCCAAATTTACTTGTTAATGGTGCTGATGGTATTGCTGTTGGTATGGCAACAAACATTCCTCCTCACAATTTAAATGAAGTTTGCTCTGGTGTTCAAGCAATGCTTAATAATCCAGAAATAACTGATGATGAGTTGATTGACATAATAAAAGCACCTGATTTCCCAACGGGTGGCATAATTATGGGTAGAAAAGGCATAATTGATGCTTATAAAACAGGTCGTGGGAATATTGTCGTTCGAGGAAAAGCAGATATTGAAGAAACAGCTTCTGGCAAACAAAGAATTGTAATTACAGAAATACCTTATCAAGTAAACAAAGCAAAACTTATTATCCAAATGGCTGATTTAGTTAAAAATAAGAGAATTGAAGGTATTTCAGATATTAAAGAGGAATCTGACAGAGATGGCATAAGGGTTGTTGTGGATATCAAAAAAGACCATAATGCTAATGTCGTTTTGAATTTGCTTTATAAATATACAATGCTTCAATCAAGTGGCGGTATAATTATGCTCGCTTTGGTTGATGGTAGACCAAAAATTTGTACTTTAAAAGAAATTATTTCTTGCTATATTGCTCATCAAAAAGATGTTGTAACTAGAAAAACAAAATTTGATTTGGGCAAAGCAGAGGATAGGCTCCATATTGTTGCTGGACTTGTTACAGCGGTTACTAATATTGACGCAGTTGTTAAAACAATAAAAGAATCTAAAGATAGACAAGACGCTCTTGTACAACTTGTTGCAAACTTTGATTTGGATGAAATCCAAGCAAACGCTATACTTGATATGCGTTTATCTAAACTTACTGGCTTAGAAGTTGGAAATCTTAAAAATGAAATGGCAGAACTTGAAAAAACAATTGCTGATTTAAAAGATATTTTGCAAAGACCTGAAAGAGTTATAAAAATTATTGATGAACAAATGGAAGATGTTAAATCACGTTTTGGAGTTCCAAGAAAAACAGAAATTAGTTTAGGTTTAGGTGATATAAATATTGCTGACCTTATAAAACGTGAAGATGTTGTTATTTCTATGACAAAATGCGGTTATATTAAACGTATGTCATTAACAGAATACAAAGCACAACATAGAGGCGGTGTTGGTGTTACTGGACATAAAGCAAAGGAAGAAGATGTTGTGGATCAATTGTTTATCACTTGTTCACATAATGATGTGTTATTCTTTACAAATAGTGGAAAGGTTCACACAATGAAAGCTTACGATGTGCCCGAGGCTATGAAACAAGCAAAAGGTCGAGCAATTGTAAATTTACTTCCACTTGCTCAAGGTGAAAAAGTAACAACAATCTTGCCGTTGGAAGAAGATACGACTGGCAATCTTGTTATGGCCACTAAAAAGGGTCTTATCAAAAAAACAAAATTATTGGAATTTGCTTCTATTAGAAAAAATGGTAAAATTGCAATCACATTAGATGAAGGAGATGAGTTATTTTCAGCAAAAACGTCTGATGGTGATGATGAAATTTTTGTTGCTTCAAGTTCAGGTAAATGTTCAAGATTTAAAGAAAGTGCACTTAGAAACACAGGTAGAACATCAATGGGTGTTAAATCAATGGATTTGGATGAAGGCGAAGAAGTTATTTCTCTTGAAATAATAAATAAGGAATGTCAACTTCTTGCTTTAACCGATAAGGGCTATGGTAAACGTACAAATTCAAACGAATTTAGATTAACTTCTCGTGGAACAAAAGGTGTTAAAGCTGGCGTGTTTAATGAAAAAACAGGTAATTTGGTTGCTCTTTTAGAAGTAAATGAAAACCAAGATTTGCTTGTTATGGCTGACAATGGTGTTGTTATAAGAACTCCTGTTAGAGATATTCCATTAATTTCTCGTAGTACGCAAGGTGTGAGAATTATGAAATTGAAGGAAGGTTGCAAAATAGTTTCAGTGGCTGTAGGAGAACACGAAGATGAAGAAGATAATGCTCCGATTATAGCTGAAAACTTAGTTGCTGAACAAATTGTAAATTCTAATAATGAAAATAAAGAAGATTAATTAATAATTAATTAAAAATCTTTTAATATTAAAAAATAGTCAAAATTTACAAAAAACTTCTAAATTTGACTATTTTTTTAATGTTTTTTGCTTGAAAATTACATTATTCATTGTATAATTAAATTAATTATAATTAACTAGAATGGTGAATATCACATCAAATGACAAAAAATTGTTCTAATTTGTGGTATTTATTAATTAACTTTAAAAAGGAAAAATTATGGATAATGTTCTATCAACAATTTTACAAAAAAATTTAATTGAAAAAGGCGATATTGTTGCTGTTGCTTGTAGCGGTGGCTCTGATAGTATGGCACTTTTACATAAACTAAATAGCATAAAAAATGATTTAGGCTTTGAGGTGATTGCTGTTACAATTGACCACTCAATCAGACAAAATGGAAGCCTTGACGTAAAATTTGTAGAGGATTATTGTAAAAAAAATAATATTAGATGTTATACGTTTAAAATTGATGTGCCACGTCTTGCTAAACAAAAACAACTATCTTTAGAGAGTGCAGGCAGACAGGCTCGTTATGGCGTATTTGATGCTATTATTTCTAAAAAAGTAGCCACAAAAATAGCTCTTGCTCATCATACTCAAGACCAAGCGGAAACTATTCTTTTGCACTTGTTTAGAGGTGCAGGACTCAGTGGTGTGAGAGGAATGGATTATAAAAAAGATGAATATTATATTAGACCTCTTTTAAACACTTCAAAAAATGCAATTTTGGAATATTTGACCAATAACGATATTCCATATGTTACAGATGAAACTAATGCTGAAAGCGAGTATACTAGAAATTATTTGCGCAACGAGATTTTTCCATTATTAATAAAAAAATGGCCTAATATTACTACTCAATTAATAAATTTTAGTAAATCAGTTATTGAAGATGATGATTATATCAACAAAAATTTAAATGATGGAGCAGTTATAATTGATGATAAAGTTGCAAAAATTCCACTTTCTTATTTTTTGTTTGATAATGCATTAATTAACAGAATCATTTTTAGAGCGCTTAATGGAATTGGAATTAATGTTGATATTGAACGCAAACATATTGATGCAATTAAAGAACTTGCAAAAAAAGAAAATGGCAAAAAGATTAATTTACCTCTTGGAGTTACAGCATATAAAGAGTATGATTATTTAACTCTAAATTGTAAAAATTCAATAAAAAAAGACTTTGTTGTTGATTTTAAATGTGGTTCATTTCTTGTACCTGACTTTGGAAAAATTACAATAAAACGAGTTAACGATTATTCTCCAAAACCTAATGTTCTTTATTTGGATGCAAAAAAACTTCCAAAAGGTGCTATTTGGCGATATAGAAGCGAAGGTGATTTTATTGAAAAATTTGGTGGCGGAACTAAAAAACTAAAAAGTTATTTGATTGATAAAAAAATACCTAAACGTGAAAGGGACTTAATTCCTGTTCTCGCGTTTGGTAAAGAGATTTATGCTATTGCTGGGGTTGATATTTCTAATAAAGTTAAGGTTGACGACTTTGCAAAATCTGCGATAAAAATTGAAATAGATAAAAAATAATTTTAATTTATATCAAGTTTTGTTCTTTCAAATACATTACTATTAAAAAATTCTTGGAAAGTTATATGAAATGCATCAGATATTTTAATTATGGTATCTAATTTAATGCTGGTGTATTTTTCATTAATAATATTTGAAATGGCTTGCTTAGTAAGTCCTGAGTTTACGCTTAATGCGTATTGTGACATATTATTTTTAATTAATAACTCACTTATTCGTAAAGCGACTGCTTTTTGTGTTGTCATAAATTCTTCCTATTTTAATTATTTTATACAATGTCCAAATTATCGGCTAAAAAATCTGGTGAATCTAAAAATTCACTAGGCGTTAAATTTAGCCCATTTGATAAAAGTATTATGGTTTTTAATGAAATTCCATTTGTCCTTCTTTGCATAATACTTTTTATTGTCGGAAATGGTACACCACTCAGCATTGCTAATTTATACTGAGTTAAATTTTTTTCATTCATATATTTGCATAATCTATCAACAACTACATCGTTAAGTTTTTTCATACCTATCTCCATAATATAATTTTAACCTTTGATGTAAAAAATATTAGGATGACACATCATTCTTTTTGGTTGACAGATAATCCTATTTATAACTATACTTAATAAATGAATATTAAAATTTTTTTATCGGATGCA
>ERZ808275.212-NODE-212-length-31246-cov-3.559745_pt1 | contig 31246 bp, 27 predicted proteins | sample MGYA00520894_ERZ808275 | MGnify/ENA primary metagenome ERZ808275 (study PRJEB31516, sample SAMN03275598) | gut metagenome | biome: mammalia-associated habitat; material: feces | host: Papio cynocephalus | place: Kenya | collected 2012-08-03 ... | reverse complement strand
AGAGGAAATTTGCATGAATAAAACAGATTGGAATGATTACAAAAAGAATAATATTAAGTTAATATGGCGTAACGCCGAATTTGGTTGGTGTAAAACCTTGCCTTTCAAGCAACCATTAATCGAATTTATCAAAAAATTTTCTCCAGAAAAAATCCACTACAAACTCTTAAAAACAAGATTTAAACTAATAAGAAAACCAATAATGCCGACTTGTGAATATGTTGTAACAACAAAATGCACAATGAATTGCAAACATTGCAACACATTTGTTCCTTATTTTTCAAATGAAACCCACGCAAAACCTGTGACATTTGAACAATTCAAAAAAGACATTGATACTCTTTTGCGTGCAGTTGATTACATAGATTACTTTGGCCTTGTAGGAGGAGAACCTCTTATTACTCCAGATATCGACAAAATGATAAAATATGCGGTTGCTAAAAGAAAGATTCACCATCTTTTCATTGCAACAAATTGCACAATTTTACCTAACGAGAAAATTTTAAAAGCAATGCAAAACAAAAAAGCAGCTTTTCAATTGTCGGATTATCGAGATGTTAAATTCAAAAATAATACCACTATAAAATATAGTGAAATGAAAGAATTGCTTGCAAAAAACAATGTCAAATTCAGTCATCCGCAAGAAGAAAGCAACAGAATGACTTTCCAATCCATGCCAGAACTTTATCCGGACAAACAAGATGAAAAGAAAGTCAAAGAAATGTTTGAATGTTGCTGGGGACAATATTGCAACATGCTCTGTGACGGCATTTTGAGCCAATGCGCTTTATCTGTTTACATTGTAAGAAACCTTGAATTGACAGACGAGGTGAAAGAAGAAATCGTAAACATCAGAGAAAAGAAATCTTCAAGACAATTAGCAAACGAAATAATCAAATTCTACGCAAAACCATACAGTGCACTTTGTCATTATTGTCACAAAGAAAACGTACAACGTGGGCTTCCTTGTGGAGAACAATTATAAGTTCAAGGCACATCTAATTGATTTTAATTTTTTTGTTTGCCATTTTGTCAACTTTTTCAATAAATTCCATTTGCTTTAGTAATGTTTTCAAAGGAATTCTATGTTTATTAGACAAAAAGAACAAATTCTTTTTGCTATGCCAAGAAGCTCCCATCCAATGAACAGAATAAGTATTCTGTGTTATGCAATCATGACTAAAGCCTTGGTCATAATGAAATGGATTAAAATATTCTGGCAAATACACTGAAATCAAGTCATTCTCTACGTTTTCAGACAAACTTGGGTTTAAGTTAAACTTATCTTTCAGAATTTGCGTAAAAATCTTAGTGATTATAAAATCCTGACTATGCCAAATGTCATCATTATAAAAATTAATCATTTCTAATAAAATAGGATGTTCTTTCTGCGCCCCGAATGTTGCCATCTCTGGAATGTTATTCATACAATTTCCTACAAACATTTTATGTTGAAGCAATGGCAAAAAATCTTTGTACACAGTTACATCAGTATCAAAATAAATTCCACCGTGAGCATAAAGAGTTTTTACTCTCATGTAATCTGCTACATACGCCCACATTTTTAAGTCATAAACAGTTTTAAACCAAAGATTATGTTCGTATTCATAATCGAAATCAAACCATTCTGGAGATTTTTCATTAATTTCTATTATTTCATAATCTGGCAACATCATTCGCCAATTTTCTATACATATATTGGCTATCTGAGATTTTCTCTCTCCATATCCCCACACATAAAATATTCTTTTAGGTATCACTTATTAATTTCCTTATTTACAATGTTATTAAATCGTTTATACAACAAATTCGACTCTAAAAAAACTCTTTTTGTTTCAATTATATTATCATAAAAAGAAGTCATTTTTGCATATTCCCAAAACAAATCAACATCAGGAATCCGACAAGGTTTCTTCGTTTTGTAATGTATATAAAAATCAGCTTGCCAAGGTTTAATTACACCAGAGAAATGCCTTAAAATAAAACGACTGCTGTCATTTTCTTCATTAAACATTTCGTTAAATTTCTCATTAAGCATTTTGTAATGATTTTCAAAGCAAATATTCAAAACATCCTGATCTGCCATTTCCAATTTATCTCTATATTTACTTTCTATATCAAGTAATTTATCGGTAATATTAGAATTTCTCCACTTATTGCAATCTATCAACAATACTCCTGCATTAAAATATTTTGAATTTGAATTCAACCCTAGTTTATTTTTTAGCTCATCAAGATATACTTTGTCTTTACATGGATCAGGAATTGCACCCAATATTAGATTATCTAAAGATTGATTATACAGCTCAGCAATATCACCTTTCAAAATTATATCAACATCTAAATAAATTGTTTTATTGATATGAGGTTTTAGGTTTGGAACTAAAAAACGATTATATGTCGAAATTGAAACATAGGTACAAGCATTCCTATAATCTATATTTCTAAACTCTTTTTCCACATCAATTTTAATGAATTCAATAGAAAAATTATCAAATTGTTTTTTTAATTCGCAAATTTTTCCTTTGTTTTCTTCTGTTATTCCGCCATCTAAAATATAAAATTCGCAAAAACTTTTCGTATTATCACAAATACTTGCTATTGTTGTTGCAACATAAGGTGCGTAATTGTCGTCACTAGATAAAAATATTGGTATAACTGTTTTTGGCATGATAAATTCCCTTATTTAAAATCCGATTCATTTAGAAAATTAGATATTTCTAATTGTGATAGCACAAAAAGAATACTAAGAATTTTTAGAGGCTCTTCTGAATTTAAAGTATATTTATGGTTAGAGATAAACTAAATATGTTTCCGCTATTAAATTGAAAATGCTTTTCTTCTATTTGCCCTTTAGAAGAAACATCGCTATGCTCAAATAAATAAAAATCAATTTTTACATTTTTAAAATGTTTAGCAAAAGCATTTAATGTTCCTATCAAAGCTTCAATATCTACATTTCTATTGAATTCGTCCATGTGGTCATACGTGTTAACAATATGCACAAAAGCTATCTTATTTGCCTTGTTTAATATTTCATTTAATCTATTAAAACGTCTCTTATATTTAAATCTAGTTAAAACTAAATTTTCTCTATCTGACTTTGTTTTTAAAAAATCATGCCAAAGGGAAAACTTATATTTCTGTTCAACACATAGATAATGGGCATCGTCACAAAAAGATTTGTCTCGATAAATTTGTATATTTGCAGAATCCAAAAAATCATTATAATCTAAGGTTAGCTTACATCTTGTTTCAATATCATCTAGTTCATTTTCAGAATCTATAAGCCAATCAAAAGGCAAGGAACATTTTCTTAGCTTTAAATCATTTAAAATCATTGAAGTATGACAACATCTTCCAAAAGGAATAATGATGTCATATTCATTTTTATATTTATTTTTTATATAATCTATTTGCATAATACAATTCTCTTTATACTCTCAAAATTGTCGTACTCTACGTATTAACCTCATTACTAAAGTATTCATTTCTTGCTTCTATTAAATAATTTATCGCATCTTCAATTTCACAAGGTTCATTCTTTTTAGGGTTTATATATTGCGCCATATAAATATATGCGATGTAAAACAATTCCTCTAATGTTCTTGTGCGATTTCGTCTGTCGCATTTTTGAGCATCAATTGTTAACCCCCAGCCAGCATAAAAAGGCATTCCAAAAGTATGAACTTCTTTGTTACACATCAAAGCTTCAAATCCAAATTGAGAAGAACAAACATATACTTTATCGACATAATTTATTATTGAAAGCGGATTAATAGCTTCTGTTAACCGATAAATATTATCATGTGATTTAATATTTCGATAATAGCATTTCGGCTTGATTGAATTAGTACCTATTGTGTCTGGATGCGTTTTTATAATAACATCAGCTTCAGGATTTTCTTCAATTGCCGCTTTTAGCATGTTTTCAAAAGTAGAATCATCGGCACAACCTTTCAAAATAGAATAGTCTCTATAGCTTTGGTCTATTACCAATACTTTTTTAGCGCCTTTTCTTCCAATATTTGGTTCAAAAATCGGCTGATTATTATATTTTGAAATTTTATTATCAATTATTTTTTTAATAACTTTTCTGGTGCGCTCTTTTTGCTCTTGCGTTACTTCAAAAGACGAATTTATTATTTTTTCCATTCTGCTCGGGCGAGTTGCGTCAAAATAAGCTGTTAAGTCATCTAAAATATATCCGCAAGCGTACAAATAATGTTTTTTATCCTGCTCCAATAGTTGCGCAGGCGTTACTATAGACCTTAAAAAAGCATCTTCGCCAAAAAGAACTATTCTATCCTCATTTATTGCATTCAAAATCTTTCCTGAAGTTTCTTTGTTAGGTTTCATTCCCCAAATATACTTTGATTGAGCAGAGCCTAAAATTTTAAATCTATCCTCTTTGGGAATCGATAAAATATAATCTATAAATTTCTTCTTTGCTGAAACAACATCAAAATCATCATTTTTTAACAACAAATAATTTTGATATAACTTTAAAATTGCCTCATCATATTTAGAAACTTCGCAATTTTTTTCCATGCGTATATTTTTTACTCTATCTAATAAATTATTTGCCATTTTTTATATTCCCCGTATACTTTTTTCCCCAAGCCATTTGAGCCCTATAATACATATCAATTTTAAGTTTGTTTAATTTATATGTGCTTTCAATCTCTTCTAGCGTCATTTTGCACTTATTATGCAAAAAATATAATATTTCTGGCTTAACCCAACTTCCATCATACCAATGAATAGTATAGGTTTTATCTGTTACAAATTTTTCATCATATCCCTCTGTTGAATTAAATGGCACCAAATAACCTTGCGGAAATACTGTTATGTTTTTCAAATGTATAACTTTTTGATTTTGTCTATCTGGATAACCGCTAACTCCTTTTTCTTCGGCTAAAAACTTTTCAAAAATTTGAGGAATTAAATACAACTCACTATTCCAAATATCTTCTTTGTAAAATTCTAAAACTTTATTCAAAAAAAGGTTATTTTTTTGAGCGCCCAAAATCGCAGGCTCTGTGTAATAAATATTTTGAATACCTACAAAAGCGGGCTCAGACAGCAAATCATCAAAAGATTTTAAGACTTCGACATCTGTATCTAAGTATATTCCGCCATTATCTAAAAGCGTTTTAACTCTCACATAGTCCGATACATAAGCCCACATTTTCTTGTCATAAACAGTTTTAAACCATTTATTACTATCTAATTCTTTTTGGAAATCAAAATACTCTTTGCTTTCTTCATCTATTTGTATAATTTCATAGTCAGGCAGAAATCTTTTCCAAGAGTCAATATACTTTTTCACACTTTCTCTTAATGGTTCATTTGCGCCCCAAACATAAAAAATTCGTTTAGGAATCATATTTTCCTCCACTTAAAACTTTTATGATTTTGTTAGAAATTAATTGTACGGTTTTACTCCAAGTAAACATTTTTGCTCTTTCTAATCCTTTTTCGACAAGTTCATTCCTTAATTTTTCATCATAATAAACTTTCTCAAATGCCTTTACAATATCATTCTTATTACTTGCATCAACCAAAATAGCACTGTCACCAACAACTTCTGGCAATGAACTATTATTAGCGCAAACAACAGGAACTCCCGCTTGCATTGCCTCTAATGGTGGCATTCCAAATCCTTCATACAAGGACAAAAATGAGAAAAATTTAGAATTACTATACAACCGATTAACATCTTCGTCATCAACAAACCCTAATGGGACAATATATTTTTCAAATTCTGGGTATTCAACACCATATAACATTCTAAATTTTTCTTTAACAATGTCTCCGCCAAGACCACCTATATAAAAATATAGATTTTGTATATTATTTTTTCTTATAAATTCAATGAAACATTTTATATTAAATATTATATTTTTTCTTGGATCATTTACAGCCCCAAAATAAAATATATAATCACCTCTTGAACTTGGTTTTACATTGTATTTATCTAAGACACTATTTAAACTATTTAAATCTTTTTCTGGATAAAAATTTTGTGCAGTAGAGTTATAAGCAACAATCATTTTTTCTTCATCTAACTTATCAAAAAAGCGCAAAAAACCTTCTTTACAACTTTGTGAAACACAAAAACAATTTACATCAGAAGTCAACTTACTATAAAATTTCCAAAAGTTTATTGTTTGTTCTCTAGTAAACCAAGGTTCTTTTAACATCGGAATTGTATCATGCAAAACATTAAAAATCGCAGGACGCATACAATTAAAACTAAATTGCGCATTATGGGCTGGATTAAAATATGCATCATAATATAAAGGATTAAAATTCTTATTCTTTACAATTTTATAATTGGTTTTTTCACCTAATGCAAAATAAGAATATACAACATTCAAATCCTTCAAGACTTCATCTTTTTTCCATTCAGAAATATTACAATAACCTTCAAGCCACAACGTAATCTCAAACCTTTTGTCTTTTTTTAATTCTTTTAAAATATTATACGCAACCCAATAAATTCCTCTTTTATCAGGTTTAACAAATATCTTTGCATCATATAACAATTTTATAGGAAATTTAAATATTTTACTTCTTACATCGTTATATAATTGGTTCAATTTGTTATAATATTCAGAATCGTACTTTCCTTTAGCATTTCGTGTACAAAAAATATCATTTAAAACCCAGCCAAAAAATATCCTATAATCGTTATCGCTTAAATCCTGATTTAGTGCAAATGATGTCACAATATTAATATATTCAATGTAAGAATCTACCTTATCTATGTTCCAATATTCTGAATTTAGTGAATTTTCTCTTCTAGCATAATAATACTGTGCATCATTGATGATATCAATTTTATTACATAAAAAAGCTGTTTTTATCGCAAATACAGGATCTTCACCAACCAAAAGTCCCATTGGAAATTTAATATCATTTTTTAATATAAACTCTCGTTTATAGATTGCTGTTGTGTATTGACACCAAAAATTAATTTTATTTTTCTTTATCTTTTCATTTTGCAAGTCTATTTCTGCATGCCCATCTTGGTGCAATATTTTCATATCAGAACCTTTTACGACTTCAGCTCCACCCTTTACTGCTTTTACATACAACTTTTCATAAAAATCTAAATCTATAAAATCATCAGAATCCACAAAACCTACAAATTCACCAGTAGCTTCGTCAATACCTTTATTTCGAGCAACCGCAGCACCTTTGTTTTCTTTGAAGTCAATGATTTTTATTCGGTTATCTTTTTGTGCATATTCCTTTAAGATTTCAAGAGAATTATCTGGTGAGCAATCATTCACACAGATAATTTCAATATCCGATAGCGTTTGATTACAAACGCTATCAAGACATTTTCTTATATATTTTTCTGTATTATAAACAGGTATAATAACCGAAACTTTTGGCATCGCTTTCTCCAAAATTATTCTTCTGATTTTTCTTCTCTTTGTGCTGTTTCTTCTTTTGTGTAACCAATAGAATCTTTTTCTGGAGTCCAGCCTGATTCTTCTTTTACTTCGTGAATTGGATCTGCTAACAACAATTCTTGTGCATCATTGTATTCTCTTACATCCATTTCAAATGAATCTTCTTTTGCTACATTTTCATCAATTTCAGCATCTGCAGAATCTTCGCCACCTTCAACAATCAATTCGAAATCAACCATTGTTTTTACAAAGTTATTAAATTTTTCGTCTACATCTGCTGGGCAACCTACCATTGCTTTTAATGCATTCAAAATTTTATCTGTAGAAACACCTTTTACCATATTTTCGTAAATTGCTGTTCCTAAACCATTCAAACCGTAATAAATACCAGTTTCTGAGTTAATAATAATTGCAATACCGTCTGTTACGTCTGCAAACATTTTTTCTTCGTTCAATACGTAATTCATTTTATTCTCCTTTATTTTCTTTCACTAATTCTTTATATTCTTCTTCTGCGTACTCAATCAACGACAATTTATAATCGTTTTGAACCGCAAATTCTTCATTGATAACAGGTTTTTCGTTTGTTAATTTAATTTCTGTCAAGATTTCTTTATCTTGCAAAGCATTAACAAACAAATCTAAGTCTTTTTCAATTGTATTTGGCATATCTACAATTTGATTTAATGCGCTTAAAATATCTTCTTTTGAAACACCTTTAAGCATATTTTCATAAACATTTGTCGCAAAATAATTCATTGAATAAATTATTCCTGTTTCGCTATTCAAAATATTTGCCAAATCGAAAGTTACATCAACACAAATTTTATCCAAATCAATTAAATTATGTTCTTTTTTATCAAATTCATTCATAAATTCACGTAAAAACTCAGTGTTTCTATCAATATCGTGGCAAAGATTAAATTTGTAGAACGGATAATCTTTAACCATATTCATCAACTTCTTGACTGTCCAATTTTCGCTCAAATCCTGAGTTTGCATTAATGTTGATTGAATAATTTGAACAACTGCTCTACCTTTTTCTTCCGCTGTACAAGGTCTTATACTTGGTTCTTTATCTGTCACAATTTCAGGGAAGATACAAAGTTTTATCGGATAATTTTTCTTAAATCTATCGTGAAAATTTGCTATATTAAAAACATATTTATCTTTTCTAGCATTGTTTGATACAAATCTGCAACCATCCATGTAATCGTATAATCTGTTATACATTTCAGGAGAAAGAGTGATTATGCTATAAATTGGACTTGATAGAAGTTCTTTTTTATCATTTTCGTGCAAAATTAGATAATCATCTGAAACATATTCAAAGCCTTTCATCATAGAAAGAACAGATAACGTCGATTTTCCTCTTTGCCCTCTTGCGCAGAAACAAATACCATTACCCTTGTAACCAATAACCGCACCGTGTACAAGGTTAGAAGTTTCAGTTTTTAAAATATTATTCAAAAATTGTACGAAAATATGACCTTCTTTAATAAATTCTTCTGGGCTTAAATCTTTTACACCATAGTAATATTTGTGATTTTCTTTATTATTTGCACTGAAGAAGCCTCTCATCGTATCAACATTGATTGCAGGTTTTGTTTTAGAAAATTCATTATTCATTATTTGGAAATTATAAACTTCTTCTTCTGAAACATGACCGTTATTAGCTTTTCTGTGTACCATTTCTAATCTAAAGCGCATAGCAAATCTTGGAAGTTTTTTAACAAGAAGTTTTGCAAAATTCAAAACATCCAACTCATTCCAAATAACTAAAGTGTCATCGAAATTTTCGGCAGAATCTTTTAAAACATAAGTTAATTGTTTTTCTACAAGTGGTAAAAACTCGTTGCTATAGCTTACAATTTTTACAGTTTTACATCCAAAATCTGCGTATTTAACCCATTTTTCTTCTTTTGTAGCCAAATAATCATCGATACTGTTAAAAACATTTTTTATTTCTTCTTTTGTTAAATCTTTTAATAACATTATTTATCCTTATTTACTGTGCTATAAACCTTGTTCAAATCTTTTATAAAAATTTCAATTAATTTTGGATGATTTCCTAAAAGTTTTAGCGTTTTGTACTTGGTTTTAAGTTTCAAATATTTACCTAAACTTGCTGGATTTTTTACCACATCTGCAATCTTCATTGAGCGACATTCTTTTTGCAATTCTGCATAATAAAACCTTTTGAACATAACCACTCTTGAATAATCATTAGTTTCTTTTTCAAAAAGCATGTCATGTTGAATTTCTTTTGGAATAATATTTTCAGAAATTTTATTAATAAATTTAATAGCAAAATTTATTTGAACTTCTGTACCTGTTTTTTTGGCATCTTTTTTCACAATATCCCAATCAAAATCAGGTTTTGATTCAAGAAAATATTTACAATCAAATAGCGCAAACAAAATACCTGCTTGACTTTTATGATCTCTCAAATTGCTTGCCAAATTTGTAAGAGTAATAAACATTAAATCTTCCATACTTGGAAGTAATGTTTTCACACCAAAAATTTCTTTTTCTTCAGCCCTTTTAAATAAACCCTTTAGCCACTGTGTCTTTTTATTAGTTTCCATAAAAATGAACTTGTGAATATCTAAAATTCCATATTCGGAATCTTTATTTTCAAGAACATCAAAAGAGTGAACATCTAGCTTTTTAGGATAATAGCCTAAGTTTTTAATTACTTTTTCTGCTTTTTTCCAACTTTTCGCTGGAACTAAAACATCTATATCACCCATATACCTAGGTAAATCTGGTATCAAATACCTCATAGCTCCACCTTTTATAATTAGTGGAGTTATATTATGTTTATTTAATTCTTGACCTATTTTTTTATAATGAGCCGTAATTTGCAGGTTCTTAAATCTCAAATTTAGCAACAAACCATTTAATCTAGGTGCATTATATTTATGAAAGTCAAGTTCTGGATGTTTTTTCATAAAATAAGCAAGCAACAAAGATTTTGAACCTTGTTTAACCTCAATATCCCATCTTTGTAAAACTTTTTCTAAGTCTTCTTGAGTTGGATTTGTGGAAAAAATTACATCCATCAAATCCTTTTCTTCTGGACACATAATTTCATTGTAAAAATTTTCAATCAAGGCATCCGTAATAGAGATATTTTCATTTAAATATCCAGAATCTTTTATTTCTTCAATTTCTTTGTTCCAAAGGACTTGCGTTTGTGCCATATTCTTTATCACGTGATTTTGAGTATAGTACGCTCTTTCAAAGCTACTCTTATTTTATATTATATAACAAACACAACAAATTAATAATTTTGTTTATATTTATCAAAATAGAACATTTCACTATATTTAAATAAATGGTGGACTGTAGAGGTATTTTGGAGCAACAAATAAACCAAAACATTACTTAACAAATAAAATTAAAGAATATTTTTTTGATAGAATTATATAAAAAGGAGACTTTATGGACGATTTAATATCAGTGGTTATTCCATCTTATAATGGTGAGAAATATATAAAAGAAACTATTAAAAGCATCCAAAAACAAAAATTTAATCACGAAATTATAGTAATTGACGATATCAGTACTGACAAAACGGCAGAAATTGCGAAAAAAATGGGCTGTCGCGTAATTGTAAATAAAGAGCATAAAGGTCAAGTTGCAGGTAAAAACACAGGAATAAGAGAATCAAAAGGAAATTATTGGTTAACAATAGACCAAGACGATATGCTTACAGACAACGCCCTTGAAATCCTGTATAACAAAATGCAAGAAAATTCTAGTTATAAAATTGTTATGGCACAATTAAAAGATTTTTGTTCTTCTGACACTCCAGAACAAAAGAATTTCTGCAAACCTGAACCGTTTTATGGAATTTTAACAGGTTCTACTTTATTCAAAAAAGAGGTTTTTGATATCATTGGAGATTTTAGAGAGGATATCATTACAGGCGATGTAATAGATTTAACAAATAGACTACATAAAGCCAATATTGAAATTGTTAAACTACCATTCATCAGTTGTGACAGGAGAATCCATGCAAATAATTACGGTAGAACAAATCAATCTGACGAATATAAAGATTACGCAAAAATTTTACGAGAACGAATAAAATTGCAGAAATAAGATATTCCGTATTTTTATTGTATAATTTTCTTATAATTACTTAGAAATAAAGAGGTTTTTATGGAAAAATTTTATCTAACAACTGCAATTGACTACGTAAACGGTGCACCTCACATTGGTCACGCATACGAAAAAATATTAACTGATATTATCGCAAGACACTTCAAAAAAAGATGTGATGATGTATATTTCTTATCTGGTACAGATGAACACGGCATTAAAATTCAAAAAACATCTGCATCTCAAGGAATTACACCAAAAGAACTTTGCGATTCTAATGCCCAAAAATTCCAAGATTGTTGGAAGGCATTGGGTATAGATTATAACCAATTTATCAGAACAACTGATGAACAACATGAAAAAATTGTTCAAAAAATATTTAAAAAACTTGTTGAAAAAGGTGATATTTACAAACATTCTTATACTGGTCTATACTGTAGCGGTTGTGAATGTTTCTTAAACGAAAAAGACTTGACAGAAGACGGTCTTTGTCCTGATCACATGAAAAAACCAGAAGAAGTTTCAGAAGAAAATTATTTCTTTAAACTTTCAAAATATAAAGATGCAATCATCAAACATATTAAAGAAAATCCTGATTTTATCGTTCCAAGCTTTAGAGCAAATGAAGTTTTAAACCAATTACAAGACATTCAAGATATTTCAGTATCACGTTCAATTTCTAATGTAACTTGGGGTGTTCCAGTTCTTGGTGATTCAGAACAAGTTATTTACGTTTGGATTGATGCACTTTCAAACTATATTACAGCTTTAGGTTATAACCCTGACGGCAAAAGCGATGAAAAATTTAACAAATATTGGCCAGCAAATCTTCACGTAATTGGTAAAGATATTCTTAAATTCCACAGTATTTATTGGCTTGGAATTTTAATGGCACTTGATTTACCATTACCAAAACAACTTTTAGCACACGGCTGGATTACAATTGACGAAACAAAAATGTCTAAATCATTAGGTAATGTAATTGCACCTCAAGATATTTTGAAAAACTTTGAACTTGAAACACCAGATGCTCTTCGTTACTACATGGCAACATCTGCACCTTGTGGCAAAGATGGTAATTACTCTGATGATGATTTTAAAGAAAAAGTTAATGCACACCTTGCAAATTCAATGGGTAACTTACTAAACAGAACTTTATCTATGCTTGTAAAATACTTTGACGGAGAAATCAAACCAGAATTTAAAACTGATGCAAGCATTTTAAATACAGCTAAAAATACTGTTGATATTGTAAAAAATCATTTTGATAACTATGAAGTTGCAGAAGCTGGAAATGCAATTATTTCGCTTGTTGACGTAACTAACAAATATGTTACTGATAATGCACCTTGGACTCTAGCTAAAGAAGAAAAAATGCTTGAATGCGGTCAAGTTTTAACAACAGTTCTTGATATTATGTGCATAATTGCATCATTAATTGAACCATTCTGTCCTAATATCGCAAAAGAAATGGCAAAACAATTATCATTTGATTTGTCTACAAAATATGATGATTTAACTGTTGATAACATCAAAGTTGGCAAATTAATTGCAAAAGAAGATATCCACCCTGTATTTTTACGTATGGATTCTGAACTTGCAGACAAGTCAGCTAAGAAAAAATAATTATGGATATCAAAGATTTAAAAAACAGAATAGCCAAAAACAAGGAGTGTCTTTGACTTAGAAAACTCTAAACACAAACTTTCCGAGCTTGAAGCAAAATTGCAATCTCCAGAAGTTTGGGCTGACCAAAAGCTTGCAAGCGAATTAGGTCAAAAAACAAGGGAAATTAAAGAAAATATTTCTCGCATTGAACATTGGGAAGAAATTATTTCTGATGCTGAAATTGCATACGAAATGCAAGACAAAGACTTAATCAACGAAGCTAACTCAAATCTAGAAAATTTAGAAAAAGAATTGGATAAATTTGATGTTCAATTAATGCTTTCAGGTGAATATGATAGTGCTGATGCAATGCTTACTGTAAATGCTGGCGCTGGAGGAACTGATGCCCAAGATTGGGCAGAAATGTTACTTAGAATGTATACTCGTTGGGCAGAAAGCAAAGGTTGGAAAGTTACTTTAATGGACAAGTCAGAAGGTGACGAAGCTGGTATTAAATCTGCAACAATAAGAATCACAGGCAAATTTGCTTTTGGATACGCAAAAGCTGAACGTGGAGTACATAGATTAGTTAGAATTTCACCATTCAATGCAAATGGAAAACGCCAAACAAGCTTTGCAAGTTGTGAAGTTTCACCAATCATTGAAGATTATGAAAAAGAAATTGTAATTCCTCCAGAAGATATTGAACTCGATACTATGCGCTCAGGTGGTGCTGGTGGTCAAAATGTAAACAAGGTTGAAACAGCAGTTAGAATTTTGCACAAACCAACAGGAATTGTAATTAAATGTCAACAAGAGCGATCTCAACTTCAAAACAGAACCATTGCAATGCAAATGCTTGCAGCAAAATTATTGGCAATGCGTCAAGCAGAACACGAAAAAAAACTTGCAGAATTAAAAGGTCAAAATTTTGATATCAATTTTGGTTCTCAAATTCGCTCATACGTATTTCACCCGTATAAAATGGTTAAAGACCATAGAACAGGTTACGAAGTAGGTAACGTTGATGCCGTAATGAATGGAGATATTGACGGATTTATTGAAGCTTATTTAAAGCAATAAAAAAGTGTTGGGCGGTTATGTTATAACCGCCCAACCTTTTTTTCAATAACTCTATTTTCTAACTTTATTTTCTTCACCCTTCATAAGACGTTTAATATTTTCTCTATGAAGATATATGATATACAAAGCACCTATTGCACAATATACAACATACGCAATTGGTTGGTGAAATAAATACATTAAAACAGGAGCACAAGCTACTGCAATAATTGAACCTAAAGATACATATTTAGAAGTATATGTAATTGCACCCCAAATCGCTGCAATAATCAAACCAACTTGCCAATTTAAAGCTAAAATTGTACCAACTCCTGTAGCTACAGATTTACCACCTTTAAATGCTAAATAAATTGGTTTGCTGTGACCGATAATTACTGCCACTGCTGCAACTACTGCAGGAATACCTAATTCAGCCTTAAAATGAGCAAACAATACTGCTAAAATCACTGGAACTGCACCTTTCAATGCATCCAATAACATTACAATAAAGAAATATGGAGTTCCCAAAACTCTTTTAACGTTTGTTGCACCAGTTGAGCCTGAACCTACATCTCTAATATCTTTACCTGTTTTAGCTTTTACAATAATGTAACCTGTTGGAATTGAACCGATTAAGTATGAAATGACAAAAACAATTCCTAACATATAAAACCAAGTCACAAATTCTTTTAAAACTCCAACTATATTCATAAATTTCTCCTTTTAGTCGATTATAAAATATTATCTTAAAATTATCAAATAGTTAATATCAGGTTTAACATCTTTATTTTTAGGCATTTTTTTCCATAACTTCATGTGAATTGTTGCAGGATATGCCATTGTGGTAAATTTTAATTCGTTTTGAAGTGGTGAACCATTATTACAACCACCTTGAACACCACATGCATTGCCTAGGTGAATAAAATCTTTAAATGCATAAATATTTGTCGAAACATTTTCTTTCTGCGTAAATACTGTGTTTTTTAAATTATCAGCATAAGCAAATTTGAACCCTAAATCACGCGCATTTAAGCCTTTTAGCAAGAATGTATGACCCAAATTTCCTCTATATGCAGAAACTTCAAAAATAACTTTAATCGTATTTTCATCTTTTGAATAGTTAATCTTCACTGGAATTAAATAATCCACTGGAGTACAATCTTTTTTTGATTTATCGTCAAAACTTAATCTATCAAGACCTACTAGCATTGTTGGATTATTAATATAGCGACTTTCTTCTGATAAACCTATATTTGCTTTTGCTCCACGACCAGTACAAGTTAAAGCTTCAATACTCAACCAAGGTTTTTTATCGACAATTTGTCCAAAAACTTCTTCTGTTGGAGTATAATTTCTATTTTTGAAAATAGTTTTTTCTACGTAAATTTTTCTTAATTGATAAATCTCACTTCTTTTTTTATAGTTTAAATCAGTCATTGGATTAATCGGTACACTACCTGTAACCCAATATTCATCAGCTTCCTCTTTATTAAACTTTTCAAATGGATTATTTGACTCTTCTTTTTTAAATTCATTCTCTGGATATTCCATTTGAATTTCAACATCATCAACTACATCATCTTCATCTTCAAGTTCTTCTTGCCAAGGCTTTTGTGAAGACAACTTCAAAGCCCCTTTTTTCTGAATATTATCAAAAAGGTTCGGGTTAATCATAACATACAAAATCAAACCAACAACCGCAACAATTATTATTAAAAAATTTTTAAATTGATGGTTATTTGAATGCATTTTGTTCTCTCTATTTTAGTTTACGTTAGGCAATATCCCAACGTCCACAAGTACCGCCCCAACGTGCAATGATATTACCTTGAATATCTTTGATATTTTCATAGTGAGGGTGGTTGTGTTCGTCCATACCTTCAACAATTGTAATAACTTCACATTGGTTAGAGCAACCATTGCAATCACAAGTAATTGAAGCAAAATGCATATCACCAACTTCCCAGCCTCTAAATGTTGTTGGTTTTTCAGTATATTGATGATTTTCCATTGCCAATAACGCAGCACCGATAGCACCCATTGTTTGGTGATTTTCAGGAACTACAATTTTTGTTTTTAATTCTTCTTCAAATGCCTTAACCATACCCTTATTAGTTGCAACACCACCTTGGAATGAGATTGTTGGTAACAAATCTTTTCCTAATGCTAGGTTTGCTAAATAGTTTCTAACTAATGCTTGACAAAGACCGTATAATAAATCCTCTACTGGATATCCCAATTGCTGCTTGTGAATCAAGTCACTTTCCGCAAATACACCGCAACGACCTGCAATACGGGCTGGATTTGTAGATTTTAATGCTGTATCACCAAATTCTTCAATTGGAACATTCAAACGTTGTGCTTGGTGGTCTAAGAAACTTCCTGTACCTGCTGCACAAACTGTATTCATAGCAAAATCAGTAACAATACCATCTCTCAAAATAATAATTTTACTGTCTTGTCCGCCAATTTCAAGAATTGTTTGAACCCCAGGGATATTAACACTTGCAGCTACTGCGTGAGCTGTAATTTCGTTTTTAATAATATCTGCACCAACTAATGCGCCAGCTAAGTTACGACCTGAACCTGTTGTACCAACACCTTTTACATCATATTCTTGAGTTGCTTGTGATTTTAAATGTTTCAAACCTTCTTGAACCGCCATTACTGGTTTACCTGCAGTTCTTAACATATAACTATCAACGTATTTACCGTTTTCATCAACCAAAGCTAATTTTGTTGTAACTGAACCTACGTCTATACCTAAATATACTGTTAGTGCCATATTTATACTTCCTTTTCTTTTTTGTAATTAAATACTAGCACAAACAAATGTAACAGATTGTAAATATACCTAAAAGCATGTGTAAAGTTTTTTTCAGGCATACCGATATTAAAATATGGGTAAATTATGAAAGTGTGAATTTATGGTTCAAGGTATAAATTGGAATAGTTATTCAGCAAATCAAATTTTGGAAATGAAACAAAAGGGCGTTCAAGTTCCAGATGATGTCTTTAAAAAGGCTGAAAGTACTGTTTCAGAAAAAGATGCTAAAGAGATTACCAACGAAACAAAAGATGATAATCAGGTTGAGTACAATGTCGACGGTGAAAACACTGAAGAATCTACTGGTATGCAAAGCGCTGCCGATTTCAAAAAACAACTAGAAGAAGAAGGTGCTAGTTTGAAATCAATGGTAAAACAATTTACCGCAAAAGCTAACGAAAATACTGAAACCTTGAGTGCAACATTAAAAGAAATTAGTGGATTTAGCAATTTTATTTTGGAAAAACAAGACATTGCAACAGCAAATATTGCTCAAGCAGAAGATGAACGAGCTGTTGTTCGTGAAATTGTTGATGATATGAATGAAGAAATTGAAACTAAAGAAAAAGAATTAGAAACTGTTAACGAAAAAATAGAATCTGGCGAAGCGACAGAAAGCGATGAGGCAAAAGCTGAAGAATTACAAGGTGACATCAAAGATATAGCACAAAATGGTAATTCAAAAGTTTCGGAAAAAGAAGCTGTAGTTGCAGACTTGAATGCTGAAACAGAAAAAACAATGAGCGATTTAGATGTTCTTACAAAATATGTAAACGAAAGTCATAGCGAAGCGCAAAAAGGCATAGATTTTGCAAAAGAAACTAATGATATGTCAACAAAGCTATATAAAAAAGGTTCAAAAGCTGGTAAAATTGGAGCTATAGCTGGTAGCGTTATCGGTGGAGCTATCGGTGGCGTTAGCATGTCAAAAGTGAAGGTTACTCACAATGACGTTGGATTAACAAACACTTCCATTAAATCTAGCGTGGGTCTTAACATCGGTGGTGGAATCACTGGTGCTGGAATCTTTGGAACTATAGGCTCACTATTCGGTTCTCAAAACAGAAAAATTGGTCAAGCAGGTATGGAGGCAGCAAACAAGTTAAATCAAGTTGCAAATAGTCAATTAAAAATGGCAGAAACCGTTGCTAGCAATAATGATATAGCAATCGAAACAAATACAGAAGCTGATTCTGCAGTTAGTAATTTGTCTGATGAAGTATCCGCAGTAAGCGAAACTAAAGCAGACACAAAAGCCGATACAGTTGCAACTCCAGAAACAAAAAATGAAACACCTACTCCAGCAACAACTAATGAAAAAGAAGTTGATGAAGAAGGCAAAAAGAAAAAAGAAGTTTAATCGACTTTGAATAAAATAATAGGAATAAACAAGTAGGCGGTTCGCATAAGCGAACCGCCTACTTGTTTAATTAAATTTACTTTGCAATAACAAACGCAATTGCTTTTGTTTTGTCATGAGAAATACTCAATTTAAAACGAAGATTTTTAGATATTTTTTTCAAAAGTCTAAGTTTTGGGCAACCATTTTTATCGTGATAAGTTTCAATATCAGTCAAATAAACACCTGTAATCCCATACTGTTGAAGAGCTTTAATACAAGCTTCTTTTGCACAGAATTTACCTGCAAAATGTTGAGAAGGTTTTGCTTGTGCCAAACAGTATTCTTGCTCACTATGTGTGAAAATTTTGTCTAAAAGTTGTTTTGAACGATATTCAAATCTGTTGCTATCTTCAATATCTACACCAATTTGCATAAATTTTACCTCTTTTTAATATTCTATATTCTAATTTATTTTATCATGGTAAAATAAAATTATACAGTAATTATGAAGGGAAAAACATGAATAAAGAGTACTTTCCACAAGAAATAGAAAAAAAATGGCAAAAGTATTGGGAAGATAACCATACTTTCCACACTTCAAATGACAGTGACAAACCTAAATATTATGCATTGTCAATGTTCCCATATCCGAGCGGAAAACTTCATATGGGACACGTTAGAAACTATACAATTACAGACGTAATTGCTCGTTTCAAAAAAATGCAAGGTTACAACGTACTTCATCCAATGGGTTGGGATAGTTTCGGTTTACCTGCTGAAAATGCAGCCATGAAACACGGCGCTAATCCTGAAGCTTGGACAGACGAGAACATTGCATACATGACAAAACAACTTAAAATGTTGGGTCTTTCTTATGATTGGGATAGAGAAGTTACAACTTGTAAACCTGATTATTACAAATGGACTCAATGGTTGTTCTTACAATTGTACAAAAAAGGTTTAGCTTACAAAAAAGAAGCTGCCGTAAACTGGTGTGACAGTTGCGGTACAGTGCTTGCAAACGAACAAGTTATCGATGGCAAATGTTGGAGATGCGATAGCGTTGTAGAAAAGAAATATTTATCACAATGGTTCTTAAAAATTACAGACTACGCAGATAGACTCCTTAAAGACCTTGATAAACTTGAAGGTTGGGGCGACAACGTTAAAACAATGCAAGCAAATTGGATTGGAAAATCTCAAGGTGCAATCCTAAAATTCAAAGTTGCAGAAAAAGACATGGAAATTCCAGTTTACACAACTCGTCCAGATACAGCATTTGGTATTACATACCTTGTTGTAGCACCTGAATATAAAGATATCGAAACTCTTACAACTGAAGAAAATAAACAAGCTGTTGAAGAATATAGAGCAAATGCACGTAAACTTACTGAAATTGAAAGACTTTCTACAGATAGAGTTAAAACAGGTGTTCCTTTAGGAACTCACGCAATCAATCCATTCACTGGCGAAAAATTCCCTCTATGGACTGCTGATTATGCATTAGTAGAATATGGTACTGGTGCTGTAATGGCAGTTCCAACACACGATGAAAGAGATTTTGCTTTCGCTAAAAAATATAATTTACCAATGAAGGTTGTTATTTCACCAAAAGACAAAGAATTAAATGTTGACGAAATGACAAACGCTTACACTGAAGAAGGTGTAATGATAAATTCTGGTGAATTTAACGGAATGAAAAATGTTGATGCGAAAAAAGCAATCACTCAATTTGCTGTAGACAATGGTTTTGGTGAATTTAAAACTCAATTCAGACTAAGAGATTGGTTAGTTTCTCGTCAAAGATATTGGGGCGCTCCAATACCTGTTGTTTATTGTGACAAATGCGGTATCCAACCTGTTCCAGAAGATCAACTTCCAGTATTATTACCAAAAGATGTTGATTTCTCTGTAGTAGGTAAATCACCAATTACAACATCTAAAACATTCAAAGACACTGTTTGTCCTGTTTGTGGAGGACATGCTGTTAGAGAAACTGACACAATGGATACATTTATGTGTTCTAGCTGGTATTATTTACGTTATTCTGATGCTAGAAACTCTGAAAAATGTTTTGATAAAGAATTAGTTGACAAATGGTTACCAGTTGACCAATACGTAGGTGGTATTGAACATGCCATTCTTCACTTGTTATACTCAAGATTCTTTACAAAAGCATTACACGATTTAGGACTTGTTGGCTTTGACGAGCCATTCAAAAACTTGTTAACTCAAGGTATGGTTCTTAAAGACGGTTCTAAAATGTCAAAATCAAAAGGAAACACAGTAGACCCAGATGAAATCTTTAAAAATTACGGGGCTGATACTGCAAGAACATTTATTCTTTCAGATTCGCCTCCAGCAAGAGATTTCGATTGGTCAGATGCAGGTGTTGAAGGTTGTTACAAATTCTTAAACAGAGTTTGGAGATTAGTTTCAACAAACCAAGACAAAATTTCTTTTGATTACAAAGTTCCAGAAACTCGTACAAAAGCTAACGATGATTTGGTTCGTATGGTTCATATCTCAATTAAAGGTATAACTAACGACATCGCAAATGATTTCCAATTCAATACTGTAATTTCTAAATATAGAGAATTAGCAAATTACATTTCTGATTGGACTAATAAAGCTCAATGGAACGATGAAGACAAAAACGTGTTCAGTTTTGCAATTTTAACATTAATGAAATTAATGTCACCTGTTGCAGTTCACATGACTGAAGAAGTTTGGACTTCATTAGGTGCAAAAACTTCAATTCACGACGAAAAATGGTGTGAATATGACGAAAACCTTGCAAAAGCAAGCTCAATCACATTAGTTGTTCAAATCAACGGTAAAGTTCGTGACAAAATTGAAGTTGATGAGGCCTTAGACCAAGAAGAGTTGAAAAAAGTAGCTCTTGAAAGTCAAAAGGTTAAAGATGCAACAGAAGGCAAACAAGTTATTAAAGTCATCGTTGTACCTAAAAAATTGGTAAACATTGTTGTAAAATAACACATTAAATAACAAAAGGAAGCGCCGAGGTTTTCAACCTCGGCGCTTCCGATATAAATTAAATTTATTAAACCTTAGTGACTCCAGCCATCTGGAAGTTCTTTTTTAGAATATTCAATCGGTTTTTTAGGAACTTCTGCAAGCTTTTTATCTAAGTATGCAATTGTTTCTGGGAAGTTTTGTTGTAAGTATTGAGAACGAATACCTAAAACTTCATGAGTTTTTGCTGTTGTTAAAAGAGCATTTGATTCTGCAATTGTTTCTTTTTTACCACCGATTTCACCGTTGTAGTGAGTTTCGTGGTTAATAAAGTATGCAATGTGGTTTCTTTGTGCATCTGGATAAGCTTTGTTAAATGCTTTCTTTTCTTTTTCGTAAATTTGATTGAATTTTTTATCATTAAACAAAGCATTTTCAACAGTTTCCTTTTGTTTTTTCATATCAACATCTTTTACATCGCAGGCGTGACCTAATTCATGAAGAATTACAAACAAATCATTACCTGTTACAATTTTACGTTCTGCCTCTGTTGTTTGAGAGTAAGAACTTAAAACATCTGGAATACCAACCAATTTGTTTGTTGATTGTTTTAGTTTGAATAATTCTTCTCCAGGCATTTGTTTTAGAACATTCAAAATTGGTTCTTGCATACCTGAAATATCTTCAAAAAGTTCAAATTTTGCAGTTCTTTTTGGATTTTCTAGGTCTTTTACATTAATTCCATAACCTTTTTCAGGTATTGAAATTTCGTATTTGTGACCATTTTTAGAAGAAATGAATTTTTTGTCATTAACAACTTCAAAAGATTCACTATTATTTAAAAGAACCTTACCATTTTTGTCTGTAATTTTGTAATCAACAATTCTATTACCTTGAGGGTCATCTTCATATAAATATTGAGTTCTAACTCCTAGAGGTGAAGTCATATCCTTTTTAATTGTTGTAATGCCAGTCTTTTTATCAACTTTTGCAGATGAAACTTCTTTAACCTTGCCATTTGGCATAACATATTTGATGTTAAAAATACCTTTTACATCAGATGGTTCAGTATATTCTGTTCTTTGAAGTTTACCGTTTTTGTCTTTTACAAGTCTAATTTCGTGAGTTACTATACCTCTGCCTTTTTCGTTCAATTCATAACGAGTTTTTGCAGTTGTATTGTTTCTCAAATCGTTAACTTTTTTAATTTGATATTCTTTGCCATTTTGAGATTTGTAGTGAGTCAAAGTTTCAAGAGCATAGCGGTTAAGTTTGCTATCCATAACTTCTTTCATTGTAACGTCGTTATTTTTTACAACTGCTTTTGTAAAATCATCATCATCTACAAAGCCTTTTTTAACAGCAACAAGAGTGTAATCACCTTTTGAGTAAACATCTCTTGCAAAAGTAACTTCTTCTAAACCGTCTACACCAAGAGTTTTAACCATATCGTTAACTTTGTCGGCTAATTTTTTGGTATCAATCTTTGTTGGTTCTTGAACAGTTTTGATAATATTTTTGCCTGTCAAAGGAGTATCAATTAATTGTGCAACTCTCTTGATGTCTTTTGGTTCCATATGATAAACATCTTCAACTTCGCTTGTTGTTGAAAATTTTAAGTCATCTTTTTTGTCTTTTTTTGTTGCAATATCAGCAATATCCTTAACTGTATCAAACGGAAGTGCTAAAATATTTCTCAAACCTAATTGAGAAATGTTATTTTGAGGTGCTAATTTTTGTGCGATTGCACACTTTTTAGGATCCTCTTCTAATGATTTTTTAATACCTTCCATTACTTGTGGATAACGGAATTTATTTGTTTTTCCATCAGTTTCTTTTATATTTGAAATAGTCTCCATTACAGCATCTGGAGTTAAATTCTTTTCAAATTTATCTTTTTTTAAACCTATGTCTTTAACTTTAGTTGTCTGTTTTTTTAATTCTGTACCAACAGTTTTTGGTGTATTTACTCTGTTTATTTCCATTTTTATACCGTTTTTCTACTTTGTTTTTTTATTCTACCTTATTCTTGTTATTTAAACAAGTATTCTGACATTTTTGCAATTGTTTTTGGAAAGTATTGTTGCAAATATTGAGAACGAGCTGCAATATCATTTTGTGTATTATATGAATTTAATAGTGCATTTGATTCTGCGACTGTTTCTTCTAAACCACCTCTTGAACCTGAATAATGTTCTTCTACGTCAATAAAGTAGTTGATGTGATCTCTTTGTGCATTTGGGAAAGCTTTGTTAAATGCAGCTCTTTCTTTATCATACACTTTTTGGATATCTTCAGTCCTTGTTAGAAGACTATTTCCACCATTGTTATCTTTTGAATGGCCTAATTCGTGCAATACTGAATAGAAATCATCTACAATATCAATTTCCTTTTTGTCTGGCCAATAGCAACAATCATCTAATTTATCAACACCTTTAAGAATATTTGTTGTATCTTTTAGATTAATCAATTCTTCTCCTGGAAATTTCTTCAACAAGTTAAGCATTGATTTTCTGTTACCTCTAACCATTTTGCCTAGGTTTAAATTATTTTCTTCTTTTGTATCTCTGTCTTTTACAGTCAAGGTATTTTTGTCATTACTTACAGTCATTTCGTAAACTTTACCGTTTTTAGATGAAATGAAATGATTATCATCTACAACTTCAAAAGATTGAGAGTAATTTAATAACGTTTTACCCTTTTCATCTGTAATTTTGTAATCAATAATTCTATTACCTTGTGGGTCGTTTTCGTACAAATATTGAGTTCTTGTACCATCTAACGATTTCATGTCACGTTTTACTGATACAATACCTGTTTTCTTATCAATTTTACCTGAAGAAATTTGTTCTACTTTTCCATCTGGATAAGTATATTTGATATCATAAACACCTTTCACCTCTGATGGTGTCATAAATTCAGTTCTAAGTTTTTTACCATTTTTATCTTTGATGATTCTTACTTGATTTTCAACATTTGGATAACCTTCATCATCAATGTATGAACGAACTGAAGAAATTGTGTTGTTTCTATAATCGTTTGTTTTTCTTAATTCATACATTTTACCACTTGCAGAAGTATATTCAGTAGTTTTATCAACGGCAAGTCTATTTAAATTTTTGTCCAATAACTCTGATTTTGTAATACCAAAAATAGTTTTACCTGTAATTACATAAGCATTTTCAGGGTCATAAATATCTTTTTTGAAAGAAACTTTGTCTAAAGATTTTGAACCACAGGATTTTTCCATTTCTACAATTTTTGAGCCTAACTTTTTCAAATCAAGTTCTTTATTTTGCGCAATATTAATCATTTCATTTGGCGCAAGTGTAGTTTCTGTTAATGGTCTAATTCTTTCCAAATCTGGTGCAGGAAGTGCTGAGAATTTAATCAAATGACTACTTGCATATTTTGGATTACCATTTTCTTTTGTCTTTTTAGAAAATTCATTTACGATAGCTAAAGAATCAGCTTTTCCGTAGGAAATTTTTGCCAAGTCTTTGCCTTTCATATTTGATAAATGAGCCATATCTCTTAATGGTTCTAATCTTGCAGGTTCTCTATCAACGTTTTTTAAAATTTGCATAATGTGTTGAGCATTATAGACAGATTTACCATTGTTGTCCTTAATACTCTCTAATTCGTTCGTAAAACCTACTTTATCGTAAGCTGATTTTTCAAATGTATCTTGCTTTGGTTCGTAACTTATTGGAGGAGTTGCCTTACCTAACTTACCACTCTTACCCTTTCCTCTTGGTCTGTTCAATTGTTGAACTTGAGTAACGTCGTAAGCTGATACACTTTGAATTGCCATTTTTAAAACACACACTTTCTTTGTTTTGAGTAAACTATATAGGCTTAAACACATGTGAATATTCTTTTTGCCATGTTTTGCACCTATTTGTAACATGTCTTAACGCTATATTTTCTTAATAACTTTACAAAATAATATAAATTTGTTAGAATATAGATATAAGTTTCTTTAAAAAGAGAACAGGAAATCCTGTTCTCTTTTTATAATAAAGGATAGAGGCTATGAAAGAAGAAATTAATAGACACGAAATACTAGAAAAAGTTATGCCACTTGTAGAAAATACAGCCATGAGGTTTAACTTAGTGCCAGTAGAAGTTGATTTTACTAAAGAAAATCATCGTTGGTATCTTAGAATTTTCTTATTTTCATACGACCATCCAGTTAACCTTGATGACTGCGAAAATGTTACAAGAAGTATTCAAGACTTTTTAGACGAATTAATCCCCTGCAAATACTATCTTGAAGTATCTTCTCCTGGGCTAGAAAGAAAATTCAAATCTGATAGGGAATATTTGATTTTCAGAGGAAGAAACGTAAGTATCAAGTTAAAACAACCACTAGAAGGTGAAACAGAACAAATTTTCAAAGCAAAGTTGGTTGATTATGATGAAAGAGAAGGTATTACAATCATTAGACTTGAAGACGAAAAAGAAATGGTTTTACCACTTAGCACAATAAAATCAACAAAATTATATTTTGAGTAGTCTATAAGATAAAATAGCACAACAAGCGCGGAATGACAGAATAAAATACAAAATCGAAAGGATATAAAAATGATTAAAATCGGAACAGCATTGTTTGAAGCATGCGAAGAACTTGAAAAAGAACGTGGAATTTCTAAAGATGTACTTATTGCATCGTTATGTGATGCAATGGTTGCAGCTTACAAAAAATCTATGAAATGCAAAGAAGCTGCAAATATTGAAGCTATCTTAGATGAACAATCTGGTGAAATAGGTGTTTTCTGCACAAAAGTTGTTGTAAAATCAGTTGAAGACGGTATGGAAGACGAACAAATCTCTTTAGCTGAAGCAAAAGAAATTGATGAAGATGTAGAAATTGATGATGAAGTTAAAATCGAAGTTACACCTGAACAATTTGGACGTATCGCAGCTCAAGCAGCAAAACAAGTAATTACTCAAAGAATCAGAGAAGCTGAAAGAAACTTAGTTCTAAACGAATTTTTAGACAAAAAAGGTACTTTGATTACGGGTATTATCCAACGTGTTGAAAACAGAAACGTTATCGTTAACATTGGTAAAACAGATGCTATTATGCCTTTGAAAGAACAAATCCCTGGTGAATATTACAAACCTGGTAACAGAATCAGAGTTTTCGTTGTAAACGTAAAAGAAACAACTCGTTTACCACAAGTAATCGTTTCTCACGCTCATGCTGAAATCGTTAGAGAATTATTTGAACTTGAAGTTCCTGAAATCGAAGATAATATCGTAGAAATCAAATCAATTTCTCGTGAAGCAGGTTATAGAACAAAAATTGCAGTTTGGTCAAACGACCCAGAAGTTGATTCTGTAGGTGCTTGTATCGGACCTAGAGGTTCTAGAATACAAACTATCGTTAACGAGTTAAAAAACGAAAAAATCGATATCGTTAGATATTCAGAAGACCCTGTTGAATATATCGTAAATGCTTTATCACCAGCAAGAGTTGTGTCTGTTGACATCTTAGCTAATGATGAAAACGCTCACGAAGCAATGGTAGTTGTTCCAGATGATCAATTATCACTAGCTATTGGTCGTGAAGGTCAAAACGTAAGATTGGCTCACAAGTTAACTGGTTGGAAAATTGATATTAAATCAGTTTCTCAAATGGAAAAAGCTGAACAAGAAGCTCAAAGAAACTATGAATACCAAGATGAACCAGTTGAAGAAGAAAAAAATTACGATGAAGACGAAATCAACGAAGAAATTGCTGAAGAAATGAATCAACAAGGTGTTGATGAAGAAGATATGGTTCAAGAAGAACCTGCTGAAGATTCAGTAGAAGAATAATTGTTTTTTAATAGTGGCGCAAATTAAAAATTTGCGCCACTATATTATTAATATGGAGGATACAATGAAAAAAATATTAATCGCATTATTTGCACTATTTTTAGGTTTGCAAGTTAACGCAGCAACAACAACCACTACATCAAAGTGGGATCAAGCAGCAATGCAAAAGAAATTAAACAATATCGCCTATGTTTTAATTAAGAAAAACAACTTACCAAGCGGTATTTCAATTAAAGTTTCAACAGAAGCTGATGCAAATGCATACTCAAACATTAATAAAGAAATTTACGTTTATAAAGGATTGTTAGAATTAACATCTGACGATGCTGAATTAGCAGCAGTTTTAGGACACGAAATGGGACACATAATTAACGGTCACTGCGCAAAACAATCTATTTTAAACTCTGTTATTGCAAATATGGCAGGATCTGTAAAAACTGAAACAACAGGTCAAGCAATTGGTGTTGCTGCAGCACAACAAATGTCTACAACAAAATTAAGTAGAAAAGATGAATTTGAAGCTGACGTTACAGCAATTGATTTGATGGTAAACGCTGGATATAATCCATTAGCAATGGTTTCATTGTTGAACAAAATGAACGACGGTTCTAATTTTGACTTGGTTGCAACACACCCTTCAAGCGAAAAAAGAATTATGAATGCATATGATTATATCGCTTACACATACCCAACATTGGCTAAAAAGGGCTATAACTCAACAGCTTATAACAATGCATACAAACTAATAAGCTTGAATATTGAAGAAAGAAATGCAAGCCCAAAATTAATGAAAAAGTATCAAAAAGAACAACAAAAATTGAAAAAAGATAAAATTAAACGTGCTAAAAAAATGTTGAAAGCTGGTAATGCTTGGACAACTTCATACGCGGTTATTAACGCTATGAATCAAGAACAAGGGCAATCTCAAACACAAACACAATCTCAAGTTCAAGCGCAATCAACAACAAGTGCTCAACAACCAATTCAACCAGAAAAATAAACTTTAGAAAACGCCCCTAAAAGGGGCGTTTTTATTGACATAGGAGAGTTTTATGAAAAAGATATTTTGTACACTTTTAGTATTCTTTACACTTGTATTCATTGGCACACCTGCATTTGCAGAGCCTGTAATGTTCAATACTGCAACACTAAAGTATCACAAGTTGTATTGCAAATGGGCTAAAAAATGTACTGTAAATTGTATAAAAATTGAAAAATCACAAGCAATAAAACGAGGTGGAAAACCTTGCAAAGTTTGTGGAGGTTAGTTAAACGCTAAAACAGTTCTATTTTGTACGTTTTAGCGACTCACCCCTCCAAACTAGAGGTTATTCCTGTCGGGACAGGATTTTTGATTGGCAAAGTCAGTATTTTATAGATTTTTTAAGTTTTAGACCGTAAAAATACGTACGTGAATTTACGTACGTATTTTTACGGACAAATTTCATTTTAAAATTTTATTGCAAAATTTAAAAATTTAAATTATATTTCTTCCATCTTTATTATACATTCTTTGACGATTTAATTTAATTTTAGAAATTTTATCTGCATAATTTTCATTAATCAAATTTCCTACAGAAGAATAAAGTTTCAAAATAGCTTGTTCAATATTTTTGTGATTTATATTAACCATATCAATTGCCATTTCTTCATTTGAAAGAGCAAGTCTTGTCATATCCCTAAATCCACTTGAAGCCAGTTTCAACGCTAAATCATCTTCTTCAACAGCTTTGAACAAAGCTTGAGCAACCACCATTGGCATGTGCGAAATCATTGCAACAGAGGCATCATGTTCTTTTGCATCTGCAAAAACAACTTCTGCACCCATTTGTTCAATTATATAAACTAATTCAGCCAATTTGTTATTCGTTTCTTGCGCCAAGTTACGGTTGCAAACAACCCATTTTGCGCCCTCAAACATTTCTTTAAATGAATTTTCAAACCCTTTAAACTCAGTACCTGCCATTGGGTGAGTCGGAATAAAGTTATATCTATATTTTTTGTTAGCGACAAATTCTTTTAATGAGCAAGTGTCAGCTACAGTTGTCGTTTCAGGTAAATAATCCTCCAATTTTTGAAGTATATCAAGCGTTTTATTCATTGGAGTTGCTACAAAAACAATTTCGCAGTCTTTTAGTGTATTAAAATCGTCAGAAATATTATTTTGTAACCCCTTTTGTGAATTGGAAACTCCAACTACATCGTATTTTAAAGCCTCTAAAGCTTTAAAAATTGAACCACCAATTAACCCAAGACCTACAACTCCTATTTTCATTTTATAAATCCTTATGATTAAAGTGTTTTGTACCATCTACGTAGTCTTTTACAATATGTCCGTCACCGACAAGCTTGTATTTATAAATTGTTAGCCCTTCCAACCCTACTGGACCTCTTGCGTGAGTTTTATTTGTAGATATTCCAACTTCCGCTCCGAAACCATATCTAAATCCATCTGCAAATCTTGTTGATACATTTTGATAAACACCCGCAGAATCAACTTTTTGCATAAATTTTTGTGCATTTGCATCATCCTTTGTAAGAATACAATCGGTATGACCTGAACCATAAGTATTTATGTGGTTTATCGCCTCATCCAAGTTTTCAACTACTTTATATGCAAGAGTTTTATCACCATGTTCAAACGCCCAAGTTTCTGGGTTTGAAACAAGTGTAATATCTGAATTTTCAAGTTCTTTTAACAATTCATCTTCTTGAGTAAAATTTTTGTGAATTAACAATGTTTCAACCGCATTGCAAGCGCTTGGATATTGAGTTTTAGCATCTACAATAACTTTTTTTGCAATTTCAAAATCAGCGCTTTCGTCTACAAAAATGTGACAAATTCCGTCTGCGTGACCTAATACAGGAATTTTTGTATTTTCCTTTATAAATTTAACTAACTTATTGCCTCCACGAGGAATAATTAGGTCTATATACTTATCACACTTTAGCATTTGAGCAACATCATCATGTGTAAACACTTGAGATAAAGTATTTTTTGGAAAACCTTTAATACTATCCAAAACATTATTAATAACTTCTAAAATTGTTTTATTTGTATTAATCGATTCCTTACCACCCTTTAAAATTACGGCGTTTGAGGATTTTATTGCAAGAGAAGAAATTTGTGCAATAACATCTGGTCTTGCTTCAAAAATAATTCCGATAACTCCTATTGGACAAGAAACCTTGTACAAATTCAAACCTTCATCTAACTGTCTTGCAAAAAGAGTTTTTCCGATTGGTTCTTCAAGATTTACAACATCTCTAATACCTTGAATCATATCACGCATTTTGTTTTCATCTAGTTTCAAACGGTTGAAAACAGATGGAGAAACGGTATCCTTTGCTTGTTCTAAGTCAATTTTATTCGCATTAAAAATGCGAGTCTTGTTTTCCTCTAAGGCATCAGCAATTTTTAGCAACGCCTCATTCTTTATCTCAGTTGACAATTCAGCCATTTCAAGGCTAGCACTCTTCGATTTTTTTGCAATATCTTCAAAATTCATAATCTACTCTACCTATAGTGTTGTAATGTTATCACGTGTAATGATTGCATCATAATTTTTGTAACCTAAAATTTTTAGAATGTCATCGGAGTGGCAACCTAAAATCATTTTGCAGGCGTCTGAGCTATAGTTTGCAATTCCTCGGGCAAATTCATTATCATTTTCGTCCATAATTGACACAACTTCGCCTTTTTTAAACTCATTAACTACTTGCAAAACACCTATTGGAAGAAGGCTTGAATCCTTTTCAAGAATCGCTTTTTTTGCGCCTTCATTTACAATTAATTTGCCAATAATATTTGTTGCATAACCAATCCAACGTTTTTTGCCTGAAAGACTCTCGTCAGTTGGTAAAAATCTTGTGCCGATTTCTTTATTAGAAAAAATTTCTCTTATAACATTTGGAATTTTTCCGTTTGCAATCAAAACCTTGCCACCAAAGCGAGTAACCAATCTTGCAGCTTCAAGTTTAGTTTTCATACCACCTCTGCCACAATCAGAAACCCCACACGCCATATCCATAATTTCATCTGTAACTTCTTTTACTTCTGTAATTATT
>ERZ808275.211-NODE-211-length-31325-cov-3.740102_pt1 | contig 31325 bp, 52 predicted proteins | sample MGYA00520894_ERZ808275 | MGnify/ENA primary metagenome ERZ808275 (study PRJEB31516, sample SAMN03275598) | gut metagenome | biome: mammalia-associated habitat; material: feces | host: Papio cynocephalus | place: Kenya | collected 2012-08-03 ... | reverse complement strand
GAGAAGCAAACTTAGAAGGAGCATACTTAAGAGAAGCAAACTTAAGAGGAGCAAACTTAGAAGGAGCATACTTAAGAGGAGCATACTTAAGAGGAGCAAACTTAAGAGGAGCAAACTTAAGAGAAGCAGACTTAAGAGGAGCATATATTTATGTATGTGATAGTGATGATGATCTTACTATAAAAGGTAAAGTTGAAGAATTTGAAAAAAACGCAGGAATAAAGATAACAAAGGTTTATATAAATCATGACATTTATCCTACTAGATGGAGTTGCTTCTGGAGAAATGGTTTAATCATACGAGAATATGAACTTCCAGAAAAGGAAGTTAAAAGGATGACTCATGCAGAAATATGCGAAGCACTAGGTTACAATGTAGAAATAATAAAAAAATAATTATAAAATTAAACAAGAGGTGGTTTAAAAAATGGGAAGTTTAGAAAGAACGCTAAGAAGAAACAAAGAAAAAAAAGAATTGCAAAAAATGAGAGAACTTTACAATCAAAAACCGAAACAAAAATGTCCGAAGTGTAATAAGAATTCATTATTTTACACAAATAAAGACGGAGAAACATTTTGTTTAAGGTGTGATAGCATCGTAAAAATCAGTCGTACTCATACCAATAATTAGTAGTAATAGTTATATTTAATATTTAACACATTTGAAACATCTTATTTTTGATAGACCTAGTAGTCTATGTCAGAAAATAGTCCCCCTTTTTGTACTATTTTCAAAAATATATAAAATAAAAATTGTTCAATTATCATTTTTAAAATTATTTTTTTTCAGTGTTCTTAATCTTTTTTCCTTTTGAATAGAACACACTATAAACGACAAGAAACGAGTTTGTTGACTGATGAGTTTGGTTTCTTGTTTTTTTTATGCAAAAATGGTATGATAAAATTAATTTAAAAACAAAGGAGGTGAGAACAGTATGACCTACACCTTTGAAAAAAAAGACGCTGATACATTTTTATTAAAATACAAAAATAAAGAGGGAAAACAAACAGAAAGAACATTTACAAAAAACGTTAAATTAGCAAGAACACTTCAAAGAGTAAACGCCTTAGCAAAAATAGAAATGATGTCTATGTTAAAAGAACAAGGTTTAACTAGAAAAGATTTGATAGTAGAAACAAAAAATGAAAAAGGACAAATAATTTATGACGAAAGCAACTTAAACGCCTTAGAACAAGATTGTTTACAAATAGTTATGACCGACTTAATGGACAAACTTATGTTTGATGAATTTGGAATTAATTTCATTGAACTTTTGGATGATATGGGATTAAACGTTAAAAACCCAACAGAAAAAGACGCAAAAGACATTGAAATATTTGTAACAAAATTAGGTTTAATCATAACTGGACAAGACGAGGATCCCAGTGAACAAAACGATTAATGAAAGCAGAAGACAAACAAGACGTGAAATGGTATTTTGCTATGGATTTCAGGACGATTTAGACCAAGCCTATGCTTTTTATTGCAGTAGGTATGAAAACGTTTCATATGAGGAGTTTTTAGGGCTTAAACTAAGTGAATTTCAAAAAAAACTATGTAGCATACCAAAAAATGAACCATTATACGACATAATCAAGTCGAGGACTATCAACATAAGCAAAATAAAAGATAAAGAAGAAAAAAAATATTGGAGAGAACAAAAAAGAATAAACAAAATACCAGATTTATTTTATAGTGCAACCGAACTAGAAAGAACACTAAAAAGCACGATAAAGTCAAACAATTTAGGAGGTTTAAATGGAAAGAGATTTAATTAAATTTTATTTTAATGTAAATTTTATCAATAAAGATATTGCAAAGTATGAAGATGAAAAAGGAAATATGACCCTTATACCGACAGGTCAACTAATTTGCTCAGTTGAGTATGCAGAACTAACAGATGACGAATTGAAAATTGCTAGATTTGAAAAAAAGGTTGATAAAGACCAAATTCTTGAAAAAGGGAAAAAGGTTACCCAAGTTGATAAATCAACAATAACAAAAAACAAAAAAGATCAAGGAACTATCATAGACCAAGAAGTTGAAATCAATAAAGTTTGGTTTGTAAAAAGTAGCGTAGGTTTAACAAAAGCGTTTAATAATAAAAACGAAGCCCTAGAATTAGCAAATAAATACAATTCAAAAATATTGGAGTATGTAGATGCAAATAGTAAATAAAAAAATAGATGAACTTATACCATATGAAAACAATCCAAGGTTAAACGATGAAGCCGTTGAGTATGTTAAAAATTCAATAAAAGAATTTGGTTTTAAGGTTCCAATTGTCATAGACAAGAACAATGTCATAGTAGCAGGACATACAAGAATAAAAGCAAGCAAAGAACTAGGAATTGAAAAAGTTCCTTGTATCGTAGCAGATGATTTAACCGATGAACAAATAAAGGCATTTAGGCTTGCTGATAATAAAGTATCTGAAAAGTCAATGTGGGACTATTCTAAGTTAGATGAAGAATTAGATAGCATTTTAGATATTGATATGAGTATGTTTGATTTTAATTTATCTAATTTAGATGAGATCGAAGAAAATGACTTAGAAGAACCTGAATTAAAAGATAACGATACAAAACTTCATAAATGTCCTGAATGTGGTTGCGAGTTTGAGGACTAACAATGGCTAATTATGGACTTCCGTATATGGGGAGCAAAAATACTATTGTTCATAAGATAATAGATTGTTTACCTAAAGCCAAAAACTTTTATGATTTATTTTGTGGTGGTTGTAGTATAACTCACTATGCTATGCTATCTAAAAAATGGAAGAATATATATTTTAATGATATAGACGGCGATATGCCTAAATTATTCTTAGATAGTATAAAGGGTAAATATAAAAATGAAAAAAGATGGATAAGTCGAGAAGAATTTAACAAAGAAAAAAATAGTAGTGCATACGTCAGGTGTGTTTGGTCTTTTGGAAATAAAGGGACTAATTATTTATATGGAAAAGAGATAGAGCCTTATAAAAAGGCTTACTGGTATGCAGTTATGTATAATGATTATTCATTATTCTATGCTTTGGGGATAAATATACCTAAAGTTCGTGCTAAAACATACAAAGAAAAAAGATTAGCGATATCTAGTGAACTAAGAAAATTAAGAAAAAATAGTAGAGACCAAGCACTAGAAAGACTAGAAAGATTACAAGCCTTACAATGTCTTGAGGCACTAGAAAAGATTACAAGCCTTACAATGTCTTGTAAGTCATATGATGAAGTGGATATTAAAGAAAATAGTATCGTATATTGTGATATACCTTACGAAAACACTGCTAAATATGTGAGTGGAAATTTTAATCATCAAAAGTTCTATGACTGGGCTTATAATCAAAAAGAACTTGTAGTAATAAGCAGTTATAATATAAGTGATAAAAGATTTAAAAGAGTAATTAATTTTAAAAAATCATGTAGTCTAGCCAGTGGTTCAACTGGAAAAACATTAAATGAAGGGCTATTCATTGCTGATAATAAAATTAATTTATGGAATGAAATGAGGAATAAAAAATGATAGAAAAGGTGTCACCTTCTCACCCAGATAAAATTGCTGATAGAATAGCAGGAGCAATAGTTGACCTTGCTTACAAAATTGAAGAAAACCCTAAGATAGCAGTTGAGATATTAATAGGACATGAGCATTGTTACGCAACTATTGAAACATCTGTTGACTTAGATAAAAATGATGTCTTTAAAACAATATATAGAATAACTGGAAATAAACAAATAAGGATAGATATATTAAAGGCACCTCAAGATAATGAATTAGCAAGAAATCAAAATGAAAAAATAAGATGTGGGGATAATGGAATATTCAAAGGAACACCATTAACAAGTAATGAAGTTTTAATATCAAAATTAGCGAGAGATATATATAATGAATTTCCATATGACGGAAAGTATATACTTACAGATGAAAAATTTATAGTTTGTCAAAGCAACGCAACAAATGATGATTTACTAAAGTTTTGCCCCACTAATAGACAAAGTATCATAAATCCATTAGGTTATTGGACTGGCGGATTAGACGTAGATAGTGGAGCGACCAACAGAAAGTTAGGTTCTGATATGGCTCAAAGTGTAACAGGTGGAGGATTACATGGTAAGGACTTATCAAAAGCAGACGTCAGCGTAAATATTTACGCGTTTTTGAAAGCACAAGAAACAGGAGAAGTTCAAGAGTTTACATGTGCTATTGGCGATGAATATATAGACGGTAAACCATATAGTGAAATAGTTGAAATAGCAAGAGATTACATAAACAAAATTGGTGGGTTTGAAAAGTTTGCAGAATGGGGTTTATTTTAAAATGAAAAGGAGGTATCTTTAATGAAAAAAGGAGAAACACCAGCACAAGACAGAATAGACAAAAAAGAATTTGAAAAGTTATGTTCATTGCAGTGTACATTGTTAGAAATATGTGATTGGTTCAATGTAGAAGATGACACATTAAATCTTTGGTGTAAGAAAACTTATGGAAAGACTTTCTCGGAAGTTTTTAAAGTAAAAAGAGGTAAAGGACAAATATCATTAAGAAGAACTCAATGGCAATTAGCACAAAAGAATCCTAGTATGGCTATTTTTTTAGGTAAACAGTATTTAGGACAAAGTGATAAGATAACAACAAACACATCAATAGAAACACCAGAAATAAAAGTGAGTGTGATAGATAATGAAAACCTTAAAGAAACACTATATGAAGACAAATAAGTATCACAACAAAAAAGTTGAGTTTGAGGGAATAAAATTCGATAGTAAAAAAGAAGCGTTGAGATATAGAGAACTTAAACGTTTGGAAGTAGAAGGATTGATAAACAATTTAGAACTTCAAAAGAGGTTCGAATTGTTACCAAAGTTTGACATAAATGGTAGACACGTTCGAGCCATTACATATACTTGTGATTTTTATTACTATGATACTGTCAAGAAATCATTGATAGTTGAGGACGTTAAAGGAATGAAAACAGACGTATACAAAATAAAGAAAAAGATGTTTGAATACAAATATCAAATTGAGATTAAGGAGGTTTAGAAAAATGGCTAGAAGAAAAAGCATAAAAAAACAAATGGAAGAAGAAAAAAACTTTGAACCAGTTGAAACAATGGACGCATTAGATATGGTTGATCAAAGCAACAAACCAGTTGATGAGAGTGTTCAAGAAGAACCTGTCGACATTTCTGACAAGTTCGTTGAAATCAAAAAAGAAAAAACAGAACCAAAAGAAAACAAATGTTTGTATTTTGTTCACGAAGGGAAAACATACAAAAAAACAAACGACAGAATAGCAATTTGTTGTACAGATGGTTCAATAATTAACATACCGAAAGGGGAATAAGAAAAATGGAATTTATTAAAATTGATGAAAACAGGTTTATGATAAAGGATAGCAACGGAAGAATAGTCAGTAAAAAAGAAAAATTACAACTTGAAAAAAAAGAACTCATTCTAGAAGATATTAAAGGTTGCGATTGTCAAGAAGAAGCAACCAAAAAGATAATCAAGATAAACGAGGAGTTAAATGAACCAAGTACTATCAAAAAAACAACAAAGTCTAATAAAAGACATAACAAGTAAAAATTTAACCGAGATTTATGTGTTAGGGAGTACACAATCAGGGAAAACTTATTCAATTTCGTTAGGAACCATTCTATATGCACAAGAGTTACACAAGCATAATAAAAAAGAAGTGTTCTACGGAGCAATCATTGGGTGGAGTATCAGCAACATAAAAGGAAATATTTTAGACGTGATTGAACGTTTCTTAAATGGTATGGGTTTGAGTAGAGTAAAAAATGGGATAGGCGACTACGTCGTTAAGTGGGGGAGCAGTGATGAAAAATTCATCCAACTTTGGAATTTAAAGTTATATTTTTTTAGTTTCAATAATGTTCTTAGTTTTAATAATATTCTAGGGAAGCCTTTGATATTCATCTGGGTTGACGAGTCTGCAAGAATATATACCCAAAACAATTTGCAAGAAAGTTTTAACGAACTACCAGGTAGACAAATGAGTTACGCAGACCACCCTTACTTAAAGACCATTCATTCATTTAATGTTGAGGGTAACGAAAACCATCCATACAAATTAGACTACATAGACGCAAAACCAAACGCAAAACATTATTCTTTTTTTCCATATGACAATCCAAAAATAAACACCAAGCAAGCAATAAAAAAAGTGCTGGAGTTGTTTCCAAAAGGTAGTGCATTACAAAAACAAAAAATATTTAACGAGTGGGTAATTGCTGGAGGACGAGTATTTCCAACCTTAAACATCACAGAAAATTTACAGGAGTATGTCTTTAGAGAAATAGGAATTGGGATTGACTATGGGTCAACCAACCCTACGACGTTTGTACCGATTGCTTTAGCACAGCACAAGCAGACAAGAAAATGGAAACTGATAAGGCTTCAAACGTATTATCACGACCCAAAGAAAATGGGTACGACACCAACGACAGAATATTTCAGCAAGCAGTTAAGATTATTCTTGGTTTGGTTAAAGAGTATATATGGACACATACCAATCACGTCAATAGTAATAGATAGCGAAGCGACGCATTTTCATAATAGATTAGAAGTAGACAACATCAGACATTCCTTAGCAAAAAAAGGAGCAGGGTCAGTTAGTGAAGGTGTTGAACATCTGCAAAGTTTAATTTACAAAGATTACTTCTACATATACAAACACAAAACAATAAAAGAAATGTCAGCAAGTGGTCAGCCAGTTTATGACGTTAGAGATGAAGGTCAGTTGGAATTTGAAAGTTACCAGTACGACAAAATCAGAAGTTTAAGCACTGGAACAAATTGCTATAAAAAAGAATTCGATCATAGTATCGATGCAACAAGGTATTTGCTAAGGGATTGGGTAGACCAAAATAAATGCCCACAAATTTAGGAGGGTTAGTTAAATGGAAATAAAATGCAAAATAACAAAGAGGTTTCTGTTAGATTTGAATATTGAAAACTACTACAATAATTTGAAAAAGGTTGGCGTAGACATAACCACTCCTATCAGAATAAAAATTCCTTGTCGTGGTTGCAAAATGACCGAGGTGTATGACATATACCCAACCCACTACACACATATTTGTAGTTATTCAAAAAATGATATTGAAAAGTTAAAAAAGTTATGATATAATGACTTTGAAAAAAGTGCAAATAAGAGTGTCGCAACTCAAAAAAGCATATGACCGAAAGGTTGTATGCTTTTTTGTTTTATATATAGGGAGGAAGTAGGATGAAGTTATTAGAAAAAATCAAAAATAAGCTACAAAAAAAAGAAAAAAAGTGGACTTTATTTATTTACTTTCGAGGACAATTGATAAAAAAGAAAAAAGTTGACGATAAATTCGAACCAACAAAAGAATTCTATTTAATAAACATAATTGGGAAGAAACATTTAGTTGGAACAAACAAAAAAGTTACTATGCTTATGCAATTTAGTGCTTATAAAGGCACAAACGAAATAGAAAAGCAACTTCACATAGAAGTTGAAAATGTGAAAGGGGTAGCATAAAAATGGAAAGAAGAAACATAATTCCAAAATATGACATATTAGAAGCACCTTATATAAAAATAGACGCAGAAGTTAGACAAGTTGGTGTTACAAATGGAAAACCCAACATCAAACCTTGTAACAAATATGTGATTGCTCCTAGTGCCAAGAAGATAGCAACGTATATGGTTAATCAAATATTCGGTAGCAACTTGGTAACACAAACAGAAGGCTTGCAAATTGGTTGGTTAATGCCTACGTTAAAAGAGAGTTTGGAGTTTGCTATTTACGAAGAAGAATCATTTATATACATTCATAAATTTGATAAAAAGATATATTTAGAATGTTTCAAGAAAAATGAAATACACGACCTTGTGCAAAAGTTTGATAGGATAATTTCTTGCAAAATAGTTCAAACGTTTGACTATGACGAAGATACAAGTTATAAACTTGAACGTTATATAAAAATTGACAATGGAAGCACCTACTTGAATTTCAAATCATATGAAATAAATAAACACGGAAAAGAAACAAGAATAAGTCTTGATAAGTTCAATCTACGAACTGGATCTGATTATATTGTTAGTTACATTCTTCCTTATGAATGCTTAATAAACATTGATAGCGGAGAAGACTTCTTCAAAGACAGTAGAAAATTACTAAACGAAGAAATGATTATCATAAACACCATAGCAGACGAAATAGAAAAAACAAAAACAAGAATAGCAACAAGTCAACATTACCAAACTGGAGATATCGTTACAAACTGGGTTCCCCAAAGCACTCATTATAAAATTGATACTTTGACAGTTGGAAAATTACAAGACTACTTTACTTTACTACCAGGCGATAAAGACCATCAACTATTTGAATTTTTACAAGGAGACGTTCGCGTTGAGAAATATATAATGGCGTTTAAATTCATAGACCAACAAGTAATCCAAATGGCTGGTTTGAGTCCTGCTTCATTTGGTTATGAAAAAGACTCGTATATGAATACTGATAACGTAAACCTAAGTAAGAATAATTCAGATATGACTGTTGAAGCGTTAAAGACGCAACTAGAACCACAAATCAACAAGTTGATAGAAAATATCATCAAAGCACAACAAAGCGAAGGAATCGAAGAAAACCTACTACCAACAGAATTAAGTTGGGATTATGGTGTTAATGAAAAGTATGATGATATGAAAAAGTTACAAGTGCTAAGCAGAATTCAAGGAGTAGGTTCAGTACCATACAACGTTAAAGCAAAAATAATTCAACCAATATTAGCAAAATTGATTGACGAAGATTACACCGAAGAAAACAAAAAATCAATTGATGAACTTATAGAAGCGTATGAAAAAGAAAAAGAAAGCGTTGAGATAAAATTCGGAGAGATTTAGTAGATGGCTGATGAGTTTGATTTATTCATAGAAGATAGCGTTGACATTGCTAAAATTGGTTATGACGAAATGCTATACAAAACAAAAAGATTGTTCTTTGACTATTTGATAAAAAAGAAAAGTGCTGATGACTTTGATAAGCGTTTAGAAAAAATTTGGAAGAACGTAGACCATTCGTTTATGAAACAACGAATTGAAGAACTTGACAAGATGATAAAAGAAAGAGATTTAAAAGATAACGAAATAAAAAACATCAACGCCAAGTTTAAAGAGGTTTACGAACTAACAAAAACTGGAAGGTATGAAGAAGTTGAAAAATATTTCAAGTCAATAATATCTGACTTCTACAAAATTAATTTACGAACGTTGGAGAAAGAATACATTGATGAATTTTCCTATCTATCAAAAGGCGTTAAGGTTTATGATCGAGTTGAGAACACCATTGCTTATCATAACAAAGACGGAACGGTCAGGAGTTGGCATAACATAGCCGACTATTGCTCAATGCTTTTCAACACAAACCTTAACAGGTCTGGTTGGAACCGAACTTTGTACGACGCTGATTTGCTAAACAGAAACATTGTTTATCTACCAGCGCATATGTACGCTTGTCCTCTTTGTATAAACTATCAAGGGAAATTATATTCGCTAGATGGCACATACGGAGAGATAGACGGACGTAAATACGTACCTTACGAAGAAGCAATTGAAGGTGGGGTTGGACATCCAAATTGTAGACACCAATGGGAACTCTACTGGGATGCAGACCAATTACAAGAAGAAAAATTCAACACGAGTGAGTGGGATGAAAAGTATAAACAGCAACAGAAGTTGAAAGCACTTGAAAGAAAAATAAACAAACTTGAAAACGACAAAACAATTTACAAAAAATTAGGTAACTATGAGGAGTTAACAAAAACACAAAATAAAATTTTAAAACTTTTAGAAAAAAGTGATGAAATTGAGACCAGCGTCAGCAAGTCGTAAAAAGGTTGACAAGTAGCGACACTTTTTTGCTTTTAAACTATGGAGGTAAAAAAATGAATATTGATTTAAGCAAGTATTTAACCAACAAAGAAATAACACTAACAAATGATGATTTTGATTTAAAAAAGTTGGAAAAGGATTTGTATACTGGTTACACAAGAAACGAAGATATCAAACCACCAAAAGATATGGTTGATAAAAGCGTTTATGAAAAGTTACAAAATGATTATTCAACTTTAGAAGCAAGTTACACAAATCAAACAAAGGTTCTGTCAGAAACAAATGACAAAATGGCACGAGTGTCTTTAGAAAGTAAATTGGTTAGAAAAGGATTTGATGAAAAGGATTTTGATGAAGTTGTGAAACTTAGAACAAGTCTTTACGGAGATGAAAAAGATGACCAAAAAGCAGTAGACAGCATAGCAGAAAAATTTAAGGACACATACTTCAAAAAACAAGCAGAACCAACATTCAACAAAGCCCCAAACGAGGGCGGAATGAAATCAAACAATTCAGAAGATAAAGGCAAGAGAGTAGAGGTTAATAGAAAGACCTCGATCAAAGATTTAATTATACCTGTAACAAAATAATTTTTTGTTATAAATATAGAGGAAAGGAGAGAAAGAAATTATGAATTTTACAGGAGTAAACCTTGATTTACAAGGAGTTATGAAAAGAACTTATTCTAACCTTTTGTATCAATCAAACTTTTATAAATTCTTAAATAGAAGTTTCTTTGAAATAGGAAGACAAGGAACACCTATAATTGAAGTTATAAAACAAACCGATACAAAATTAAACGTTAGAGATAATGTTGAAATTTCTGATGGAGGAGTAGTAAACGAACTTGCACGTTATAACAACGTAAAGGTTGACCTAACAGAACTACCAATGGATTACTCATTCAGAGTTAGTCCAATAGTAATGGGTTCAGGTATTGAACGTGCTATTGAAGGTCAAATGGACTTAAAAGACGCCCAAGTTGCTAGACAAATTGACGTATATGGATTCGGAAAATTAAATAGCAAAATCACAGGACCTATGGATGGTTCAATGGCATACACTGACGGACAAATAACAAAATGGGCTCCAACAACAGGAGATGAAGTTATTGAGTTCATCAATGATTGCAAAGCCAAACTATACGACAGAGATGTTTACGATGGTTACCTAATGGGCTTAAGTTCAACAAATTATGCGTTCTTCGTTTCAAAAATTACATCAATCTTAAAATACGAAACAAGAGCAGGTGTTGAGGGTGTTGATATGGGCGAAGTTGCAAACGCTTATGGTGTTAGCATATTCCAAATCAATAGCAACGTTCTAAAAACTAAGAACGGAGAAGACACAAACGTTGCTGGTTACTTCGGACACGAAGTTGCAACAGTTGGAGATACTTTCTGGTCAAGTATGGCTCAATATGATGGTATTTATCCTAAATTTCCAGGGTATTTCGTTTTAGAAGGAAACATTATGTTTGGTGCAGAAGTGGTTAGACCAGAAGCAATGATTAAGTTAGTTGAAAGCGTACCAACAGTTGACGCTGGAAGTTTCGACGCTGGAAAGGTTGGAGAAGCATATGCTCAAACTACTGCATTCAGTGGAACTAATGTTGAAAAATTCCAAGCAGGTGGATTACCAGCAGGACTTTCACTAAACGAAACGACTGGAGCTTTAACTGGAGAACCAACAGAAGCAGGTTCTTACAACGTGTCAATTTACGGAATTGATAAATTTGGAAACTACTCTAATGCGTTCAACGGAACTATCGTTATAGCAGAAGCGTAGTTGAAAGGAAGTGAAAATATGACATTTTTCACAGAGCAAGAATTCAAAGATAAGTATAACGAATTCATTGACTTGGACGTTCCTAAATGGAAAATTGAGGCTTCATGTGAAATGATATTTTCACAAATAGGATTGAGATATAGGGACACGACGTGGAATGAAAAGAGTGTCCCTTTTCCTATAAAAAGGGCTTCGATGGAGCAACTTCGTTTTCAAATAGAACACGACATCCCGTTCGTTGATATTGATAAAAAAATAAAAGCTGGTAGTATGGACGCTGACTTAAAGAGTGACTATTCTACTTTGGCGTTGAGAATACTCGCAAATAACGGTTACTTGAACCGAGGTAGTGAATTGACTTCTAATATGGAAATATTGATACCATTCGGAGGCTAGTTAAAAAATGTTTCTTATAAATGGTCAAAAAGCCATTTTAAGACAGTTTAACAGGTGTCCAAATACAAATCCCTTTGACGACCAAAACTTTCGTGATAGACCCATAAAAGTGTGTCCTTACGATGTGGACCAAGCAATTAAGTTTGGAATATACACTCATCCCGAAGCAACAGGTTATTATCAAGTTGGTAGAAACGTTGATGTTAGAGAGGGAGACCAAATAATTTTATATGGGGAAAACAGAGTTGACGACGTTACTTTCGAGGGAGAAACTCATACAATATTAGAAGTTAAAGATAGTTGGCTATTTAATAGAGTTGAAAATAAAATTTTGGTTGTTAAATGAATTATGATGTTTCTGTAAAATGGAATGCTGGAGCACCATACAAAATTGAAGAAAGTCCGAACAAAATGCTTTACTCAATAGCAAGACAAACGTTGGACTTAACATATAAGCACATTCCGATGGACACTGGAAAGATGAGACAAAGTTCTATGTCGGCTGGTGTTCGTGGTAGCCGTGGAGAATACTATGTTGGTTCTTATACGTCTTACGCCAAAAAAGTTTGGAACTATGGTGCAGGGACTAGATGGACGACGCCTAACACGTTTGGAAAGTGGTACGCTCGTGTCTATAGTCAGTATTCAAAATCATTTACAGAAAGAGCAATAAGACTATCTAAACCTAGATGAACATAGAGAACATAGAAAAAAAGCAACTCATTTTGATTAAATACCTAAACCAAATCATAAAAGACTTCACTACTGATAAGTGGCTAGTAAAAGCAGAATACCAAACAAATGATAACGTCAAGAATGTAGTTGTGGTTCAAGAACAATCTGGAGAAAAACAAGTTTTATTCGGAGATGTCGACCCACTTTATAACTACTATATGATTGACATCTATGGACTTAGTATTGAAAAGTGCAAGAATATGTCATTAATGTTTGGAAATTTAATAGGAAAATCAATATTAATAGAAAACGAAGAAAAAGAGGGAGATAAAACATATTTAGAAAAATGGCAAATAATTGTCAGCCAATATGTAAACCCTCAAGCAATTAATTATCTAGACATTAAAAGAGTAGCCTACACAAGCACTCTAAAATGCATAGTAAATAAAGTTTATAGAAAGGAGATTGAATAAATATGCAATGGTTCACAAATAATAGAGAGGTCATTAAAAATCTATCGTTAAACACTGGAACAACAGCACAAGCAGAATGGACTGCAATGTGTACAACTACCGAAATCAGTTTCAGCACAGAACTTGAACAACAAGACTTTTATGTGTTCTGCGACGCACTTCAAAGAAGTATAGTAACAGGAGTTGCTATGTCAATGGACACTACTATCAAGTTAGACATCAATAACAAAGCAATTCAACAACTAATTGGAAAAATACACACTTTATTAAAAGATGGAGAAACTGCTCAATTCAACAACCAAACTATTCAATTTGAATTACTAACTGGTGTTGAAGAAGGTGTCTTAACTTATACAAAATACCAAGTTCCTTGTATCTTAAACTTTGGAGAACTAGGTGGTGCTGCAGAAGACGCATCAGAATTCTCACTAAACTTAGTTATCACAGGAAAAGGCACAGTGGTTACAGAATAATTAAGCAAACCAAAAAAAAGGGTAAGGGGATTTTCCCTTTGCCCATTTTTTATTATAAAAGAAAGGAGGAATAAATATGCAAGGTGGAGAGGTTATCTTTAAGTTTAAAGGGAATACAAAAGACTTAGATAATAAAGTAAATAACCTTACTGGAAACTTAAGAAAGAAAACCAGCATGACATCATCTTTCATAAAAGGCTCGATCGTTTCATCAGGAATTAGCAAGGCGTTCAACACCATATCAAGTTCAGTAGGTAGAGCAGTAACAAGGTTCGACCAAATGAATAACTTTCCTAACACGATGAGAAACTTAGGAATAGGTTCTAAAGACGCAACCAAAGCAATAAACACGTTATCAGATAAACTAACAGGACTACCAACAGCGCTAGACACTGCGACGATGTCAGTTAGTAGATTGGTTTCTAAAAACGGAGACATAAATAAATCTACAAAGATGTATCTTGCGATGAATAATGCTCTTTTGGCTGGTGGTGCGTCAATGGAAATTCAAACGTCAGCGATGGAACAAATGACACAAGCATATTCAAAAGGGAAACCTGATATGGTCGAATGGAAATCTATGTTGATGGCAATGCCTGGTCAAATCAAACAAGTTGCTGACTCTATGGGAGTGAGCGTTGACGCCTTGGGAGAAGACCTTAGACATAAAGGTGGTATGTCAATGGATGAGTTCATTGATAAGATAGTTGAATTGAACGAAAAAGGTACTGGAGAATTTGCTTCCTTTGAAGAACAAGCAAAAAATGCAACAGGTGGAGTTGCTACTTCATTTACAAATATGAAGACTGCAGTCGCACGTGGTATTGCGAATATGATGACTGCAATTGACAAAGGTCTTGCTTCAATTGGTTTAGGAAGTATTTCAACAGTCATTTCAAATGTTGGTAAGACTTACGAAACTGCTTTAAACAATTTAGCAAAAATAACACCACAAGCAATTCAAATTATTTACAAGTTGCGTGGAGCCATTGTTGGTTTATTAGTTCCGATTGCTTTAGTAAAAGGAGCGATAGCAGGAATTGACGCAGCCAACTCTTTGAGGGGTATGATACAAAGTGTTCAAAAAGCAAGAATCCAATGGGCTTTGCTTTCTATGGATATGAGAAACGCAAGTAAAAGTGCTATACTATTCAATAGCAAAATGACAAGCACACAAAAGCTATTTATGTTGATAAAAAACATGAACATAGCAGATAAGTTTACAAGCATAGGTTCAGGTGCAATGAACGCCAGCAAAGGTTTAGGAAAATTCGTTACAAGTCATAAATTATTATCAGGAGCAACTTTAGGTGTAGTCGGAATTTTAGCAGCGTTAGGAGTAGCACTTTACAAAAATGGAGGAGACTTTGGAGCAATAGCCGACAAAATAAAAGGCGTTATAACAAACATAATGAACGTAGCAAAAAACATTTTTAGTCAGTTAGGACCTATTTTAACAAACGTCTTCAATAGTGTCAGCCAATTTGTAACAACCAATTTACCAAAAATACTTCCAGCAATAATCAATTTTTTAACTACTACTTTACCAAACTTGATAACACAAAAAAGTCAAATGATTGCAACAGTAATAACAAAAATAGGCGAAATGCTTCCACCAATAATTGAGCAATTGACTGTTACTATCAGTCGAATAGTCGAAGCAGAATTTCCTAAGTTGATAAAAACGTTCACAGACATATTCTTAAAGATAGTTCAAACAGCAACAGCAGTCTTACCAAAAATAATAAATTCAATAGCAACGATTTTACCTCAAATAATTCAAACGATTTCAACAGGGTTAACTACTTTGATTACTTCGTTGGTATCTATGATACCAGTTATCTTACCACCATTAATAAATGGCTTAATGACTTTGGTTACATCTTTAGTCAGCGTTCTTCCAAAAGTGCTTCCAACTTTGATAAACGGAGTTCTTCAACTTGTCATTGCTTTGATAGGAGGATTGGTAGTTATCATTGCACCACTTGTTAAAGCATTAATACAAGCAACAATAACTATAATTTCAGCGTTGGTTGAAGCCTTGCCAGATATTATTATGGCGTTGGTTGAAGCCTTACCGACTGTTATCACTGCAATTTGCAACGGATTAATTCAAGCGTTACCACTTTTAATCCAAGGTGCTATTCAATTGGTAGTTATGTTAGTTAAGGTCATACCTCAAATAATTGCAGCACTAATCAAAGCACTTCCTGGCGTGGTAAAATCAATGGCGAAGACGTTAGTAAATAACTGGAAACTTTTATTCAACGTTGGTAAAACACTTATTCAAAAATTATGGAATGGATTTAAGAGTTGGATAAGCAACTTGTGGACAAAGTTAAAAGATTTTGCTAAGTCTATACCAAAGAAGATAGTTTCAGGAATTGGAAAGATTGGTGACGTTGGAAAGAACCTTGTCAAAGGTCTTTGGAAAGGAATTAGCAACGCCAAGGATTGGGTGTTAAGCAAGATAAAAGGATTTGGTAGTTCAATTCTTGACGGATTAAAAAACATATTCAAAACCCATTCTCCATCAAGGGCAACGTTTGACATTGGTGTAAATGTCGATAAAGGTTTCGTTAATGGTATAATGAGTATGAAAAAAGACATAGATATGGCGTTCAATGATACGTTTGGGTTAAGCCCTCAACTTATGAATTCAACTGCTAATAATTTCAGCCCTACAATCAACATAAACAATAATGTTTCACTCGAACAAGACCCACTAGGTCAAGTGGTTAAAAAAATCAAGACGTTTGCTGGTGGAGCCAAAAATGACTATAATTATGGTATGGGAGGTTAGATATGTTTAGAATTTATATAAATGACGAAGAAGTGGTTTGTGCAAATGAACTAACTATAACAGATGAACTTACCACTCCTTCATCTGTGATTTTAAATAATGTTTACCCAAAGGCGTGGGAAAATGACCAAGACTATGTTTCAAACTTTTATTACCCAAAAGAATATTCAATTTGTAACATTTATCAAGACGAAGATTTGAAGTTCAGTGGAATAGTTAAAAATACTGGGAACATTTCACTAAATCCAAGAGAAGCACATTTCTGTAGTTTACAAGCAATAAGTTTCGATACATTTCTTTCACAATGTGATACTTTAGATTATGTAATAAATGATAAAACAATAGAACAAGCAATTGATATGATAATTGAAAGTGCTTCAGATTATAAGTTTGTAAAAGGTAATATAGCAATAACAAACAAAGATACTGACAAAATCATTGCATATAGTTGCTTAGATAAGACTCCTTATGACGTATTCAATTACATAAAAGACGTTACTAACACTCTTTGGTTCACGCGTCCTCTTAACGATGGAACTATTGCAATTGACTTTTACGAAAAAAACGCTCTGACAGTTTCGAGCCCTATTGAGTACACTCAAAAATATTTTGAAGATAATAACATTGTTGACATGAGTTTCAATTATGGTACGTATGATTACAGAAATAAACAAATAATAAAATCAAAACAAATAATGTCTGAGCAACTTCAAAAAGAAAGCATAACAGTAAAAATATTCGGACAAGATGAATTTATATTGAACTACGGCGTTGGACGTATAGTTTCACTTAAGACGTCAGTTTATGGCGATAGTACATTCGCCAGCCAAACAGCTAAAGAAAATGGAGTAAACGCCGAGTTCTATTATGAGTGGGGAAGCAATACCATTGAACACAACTCAGAATATTCAGATTTACAAAATGGAATCACAATAGATATAAGTTATTATCCAGTCGTTTATGGGCGTGAAATTGTTTACAACACATCAGAAGTTGAAAGAATAGCAAGTTTGATTGGACGTAAAGGTGTCATAAGCAGGTTTGAAGATAGAGATGACTCTGTGTCATCAAAAGAGTTGAACAAGATAGCACATTCTTATATCCTTTACAAAGGAACGCCAGAAATAAATTTAACCATAAAAACACAAAATAAAGATTTGTTTGATATTGGACATTATGTTGACTTCAAAACTGGAAACAAAGTTCCAAACGAACTAGAAACCCCTTATATGGTTAAGAAAAAAGAAACCAATATGATAGTTATCAAAAATATTCAACACGTCTTTTATACGTACGAACTATGCTCAAACTTCAACGCAGAAGCAGACATAAACTACTTCGATAATCAAAGAGCAAAACGTGGTGGAAACATAAATGAAGGCGAGTTCATTATCAGAAACGTTGACATCGAAAATACTGCTAACATTATATTCAGAGATTTGACCGTCAGTGAAGCAACTCCAATTGGAGATAATGTTTTAGATTGCGGCTTAGACACACCATTTATAAAATAAAAAGGAGGACAAAATATGACACAAGATTATAAGAATGACCTACTTGCTTATATGACTGGTTCAATTGAAGACCAAGAAAGAGTAAATGAATTTGTTTTTAATAGAACTCCAGAAAAAGAAAATAACATCGAAACTATTTTAAGAACAGATTTAGGACTAGCAGATACCGAAGACCCGTTCCAATATGTTATTGGTACAACATTTGGTCATAACGAAATGTTCATAATTTATGGAATTCACAATAACAAAGGGTTCTTCTGTTTACTAGATAAAGACTATAATCATATTTACACGATAACCGATAGTTACTCAATAAGATGCTTGACCCCGATCGAAGGGAATAGATATGTTGGGTTAAATGGTGGCTATTTTGCTTACTTCACTGATTTTACTGAGCAATTTGGTGTTTATAGCATAAAAAAACAAATAAACTACACACTACCGACAAAGAACTTACCAGTTTCATCAATAACAGGAATAAGGAAATTAGACGGAGAAGCAGTATTTGCTTTTTGGGGCAACTATAATGGAATGAAAGCAACGGTCTTTTCAATAGGTCAGTCGTTTGAAGAAAATTATGTTGAACTAAAAACAAATGCTTCAACAAGTTATTATCCTACAGATATTGACATATTCAAAAATAACGATGATGAATATACTATACATATGTATGGTTCTGGAGTTGGGGGTTATTCAAGTTATTATTATATTTGGGATGGAGAAACACCAGAAGACACAAAAGATAACCCATACGAAATAAAAAATATGATTGGAGGACTGATAGAAATAGAAGGGTGTGAAACTATTGATTTGGCTGGAGATTATGGAACATTATTAGAGTTAAATTCAAACTATGCAAGAGTTTGGGAGAGGGGTGTTGAGAAACCTTTACTTGAAATACCAAGCGTTGCAAGTACGTCGAAATGTTTTACTTATAAAAATATTTATGGTTTTCAAACCTCAATAAATGGAACCAAGACGTATATAATTGGTTTGATTGGTGGTTATGGACAAAAGAAATATACATCATTCGTCAGCATAAATGCTTCAGCAGAAGAAAATGAACCAATAATAGTAAATGCAAAAAATGTTTACAAATTAAATGAGATAGTGGTTCAAAAAAGGAATTCGTGGTACAAAGAACAAGTAATTAGTGGAGATGAACATGAATATAATGGATCCCCTTATACAAAAATAGGCTATTCGTTTGTTCCGAAAGACGCCATAATAAGAAACGACGAAGAAATACTATTCGCTAGAGATTTATTCAATTATTCTCAATTTGATAATCAAATAACTTCATCAGTAGAAGTTCCAAACACTATGCTTAACGATATAAACTTAGCAAATAAAGTGCTAAGAAATACCACTAACATAGAAATGGTTGATGACAACAGAAACATAGTAAAGAACATTTACGAAACAGTCAACTTGAACTTCATAAATAGTATAGTCATACAAAATAAGAACTTGATTGACCAACCAATAACTATGAAAGAAGCGTCAAACCAATTAACTGCTTCAATTCTTGATACCTCTTACTCATATGAAGCAACAAAATTAGGAAAAGTCATTATTTACTTTTCTAGTGGTGCAACCTACAAAGAATATGACATCACGAGCATTGAATATTTTGAGAATTATGCACTTGTTAATTTTAGTTTTCTTTGCGTAGGTAAACCTGTCTTGCTTGAACTACAAAATGCACAAGGAACGAGATTTACAAGGTTCAACTATATGACTTTGAATTTACAAGATGAAAAAGTGCTTCAAATGTTAGGAATTGAAGAATTTGAGATTGGAAAAGTTTACAATTTTACCCAATATGTTGAAATAGAATAAAAAAAGGAGATGAATGTATATGAAACAAATCACATACGCTGACAAAGTTACGATTAATGAGCAACCGAACATTGAACGTAAAAATAAATGCACTGCTGATGATTTAAACGAAATAAAAGAAGTGGTCAATTATAATGCTCAATTGAGTATGATTACTGCTAAAATAAGTGGAACCTCTGACATAGTTCCAACTTCTGCTGGAGACATAATACCTGCGTTAGAAGAAACGTTGAAATTAGGAGAGGACTTTTCTGTTACAAGTTCTGGTGTAAATGTTGGAGTTAGTTCTGGTTATGTTAGTGTTCAAGCAATAGTAGGAATTGATTGCTATACTACCCCAGCAAGAGGTGTTAGGAATTTGGTACTTTTAAAAAATGGCGTAGTAATAAAAATATTTGCATTTTCAACTGGTTCAAGTTGGTGGACTGGAATAATACCAGAAACTATCATACCAGTAGAATTAAACGACAAAATTCAACTAAGAGTTTACGCACAAGCAAACGACAAAATAAAAGTTGCAGAAGAACGCTCATCTATCACGATAAAGGTGGTGCAATAATATGAACGACACTCTTATAATTAGCCTTGTTGGGTTTATAGCAACATTACTACCAATTTTCAGCGTAGTAATAAAAATAAATAGTACTTTGACAAAATTAAACGTTAGCATAGAATGCTTAAGTAAGCAAATGGAAGATAGTGGAAAAGATAGACAAACTATTCATTTAACACTTAACAACCATGAAACAAGAATTTCATTGCTTGAGGGGAGGGAAAGCAAATGAAAAAAGGAAACCAATTATACATAGACATTAAAATTGAAAATCCTGATGGAACACCAATAAACGTAAATGGTGTTGAAAAGATTTTGTTCACGTTTAGACCGAACGACATATGTGAAAATAATTTTATAACAAAAACATATACGACAGATAGTGAAGAAGTCATTTACGAAAATGGTAAATTTAAAGTTTGGCTAGATCAAGACGATAGTTTCAAGTTTAATAGAGCAACGTCAGTAGACGCAAGAGTTCTATACAAAAATAACGTAATAATAGGTTCAAACATTGAAACAATACCAACGCTTGAAGCGTTAAGTGAGGTGGATTTGAATGCTTAAGTTAAAATTAGATGAGGTTAAACCTTTAAACTTAGAATTGACTTTTGAAAGCCCAAACATAATCTTAGCAAAAACACAAAAAAAAGAAGCAATCCCAACAAAAGAACAACAAAACATTACACCCGATAAAGGGTTCGACGGACTTAGCGAAGTTACTATATACCCAATCCCTGATGAGTATATAATTCCGACTGGAGAACTAGAAATAACAGAAAATGGAGAATATGACGTTAAAGACAAATCAAGTGCTAAAGTTGATATTCCTGAGCCAACTGGAACGTTAGAGATAAACGCAAACGGAACTTATAACGTCAAAGACAAAGAATTCGCTGATGTAAATGTACCAGAGAAAAAATTGGGTACCAAAAACATAACATCAAATGGCGTTTACAAGGCTTCTGATGACGGATTAGACGGTTATAGTGAAGTTGATGTTGAAACAAGTGGGGTTGACATAAATGACTATTTCAACACAAATTATACAAGTGGAAATTGGCAATCATTAATAAAAAAAATACCAAAAACAACAATTAATACAACAAATTGCAATTCAATGTTTAATCAATGTCCTATTACCGAAATTGACGAAATAGTTTTCACTCAACCAATATCAAGAGCAATTTCAATGTTTAACTTGTGCAAGTTTAAAAAAGTAAAACTTACAAATTTTGAATTATCTAACAATGCTCAATTAGGTGGAATGTTTAATAGTGCTTACGAAATAAATGTGTTGGATTTTTCAGACACCGACTTTTCAAACGCAAGTTTTATCTCGAATATGTTTATTGATTGTGGTTACAGTGCAACGGTTGAAGATGGTGCTTATGCAAATGGAATTCCTTATGTTTATGTAAAAAATGAAGAAGCACAAAATTGGGTGTTGACAGCAGCAAACGGACACCCAAGCAACTGGTCAACAAATAATGTGTTAATAAAAGAATAGGAAGTGATATAGATGAATAATTTAAAGTCAAAGAAATGGTGGAACGCAAGCCTAACAAGAATGATCAAGACGATGGCTCAAACCTGTATAGCAATGATCGGAACATCAACTATGATAAGCGATATTAATTGGTTAGTGGTTCTTTCATCGACACTATTAGCAGGTTTACTATCTCTATTATCTAGTTTAGGTGGGTTACCAGAAGTTGAAGATGATGATGAGGAATAAAAATGGAATTTTGTGATATTTGTGGAAAAGAAAGAAATGATTTAAACAAATTTTACTGGGGTTTTTTTAAGATAGAGTATGAACCTGATAAATGGATTGAAGTTTGTCCAGAGTGTCAAAAAAGGTTCTTACAAGCAAGTAATATTTACAACTTAGACAGAACCCCCTTGATAGAACTTGAAAAAGAAATAAAAAATAAAAGGAGAGTGAGATAAATGCTTAGCATAAAAACACGCCAAAAATATTTGAAAAACCTAGGCTTTTACAATGGAAAAATTGACGGAGTAGAAGGATCTAACACCAAAAAGGCTTATAAAGCATTACAAACAAAATATTTTGATAGAAAGAAGGACATTGACGGAGTTTACGGAAATAACACAGAAATACTACTTAGAAACGCTGAGAGAGTAAGATTATATGCTAAAAATTTTAAATTGACAGAGTTTAAGTGTGAATGTGGTGGCAAGTACTGTACTGGTTATCATACTTTGCTAGATATTAACTTACTAAAGTACGTTCAAAAACTTAGGAATAAATACGGAGCACTTACCATAACATCAGGGCTAAGATGCCCAAATTACAATGCTAATATTGGAGGAATAAGAGGTTCTAAGCACACCCAAGGAAAGGCAGTTGACTGGTTCACCACTTATACATTCAAATCATTAGCAAATAGGAAAGAAGCAATAAATTGGTACGCAAATAACTGTTCAAAAATGTTCTATGCTTATTGTGATGGTTATGCAAGGTATAAGTATAGAAGAGAATATCCAAGCGTTCCAAGTATGTATAAGAGTATACACGTTGACGTTAAATAAAAAAAGTGTTATGATTTAGTTGGTAGACGCAAGTTTACCTCATACTAACAAATTCTGGAGTATACTATTCCAAAAAAAAGAAGTAAAAACACTTCTTTTTTGTTTCGATTTATGTTATACTTGACTTGTCTGACGTGTTAGACAAACTCCATTATTATTATTTTTTATATTATGTTATAATTTTTGTGGTTATTTCATCTTGAAAAAGGTACATTTTTGTACTTTTTTTATTTTTTTTACAAAAAACTATTGACAATTATATAAAAATGTTATATAATTAATACATAAATAAAAAAGAAAGGAAATGATTAAGATGAATTATTCAGTGTTAAGAACAAATGGAGTAGGAGAAAAATCAATAATATTTCAAACAAATAGTTATACAGAAGCAAGCAGAGTAACAAATCATTGCAACGAAAATAAGGATGAATATGGATTTGCAAATGATAATTATGAAATAGTTTCAACAGACTACAAATTAATAAACAAAATTGAAAAAAGATTAAAATAAGGAGGAAATGATTGAGATGAAAAAATATCAAAACAAAAATGGAGCAATAATCAAAATAATAAAAGAAGAAGAAAACTACATAACATATTCGATCGATGAAATGGCTCCAAGATGTGTTAATAAAGAAAACTTTTACAACATAATAAAATTGAACTTCTATGAAGAAATTTAATAAAAAGGAGAAAACATATGAAAATAATATTAGATGAAGATTTAAAAAAACAAATCAAAGAAAAATTAAATGAAGATTGGGAAGCGTTCAAAATTGATGAACTAGAAAGTTTGCTTTGGAACTTAGTAGATGAACTTTCAAGAAAAGAAAGCAAAATTGAAGAACTAACAAACCAACTAGAAAATGACTATGACCCCGAAATTGAAGTTCCCGAAATTCACGGCGAAGGAATAAGTTGGTAATGACGCCAGAAAATTACGAAACATTTAAAAAAATGTATTTAAAAAGTTTCAAAAAAACATATAAAAATTCTAGTAAGGAGCAAAGAAAACTGCTCCTGCTAGAAATAGAAAATCAGCCAAGTTTATCAGATAGACAAAAAAAACATTTAACACAAAGCGTTAAAGGTACAAAACAGAAGCATAGACAAATGAAAAAGGTTTTAACGTATAAAGTGTTAAAAAAGGATGAAATAAGCGTCAAACAACGCAAAAAATAGTAAATAAAAGGAGATAATAATAAAATGGAAAATAATTTTTGGAAAAACAGAATAGATGACACGACAGAGTTATCACAACAATTAAACGTTGATGAAGAAAAAATTAAAGAGTTAAAAGAGGGAAAAAGAATAATTGAAGGAGAAACACTTGAAAAAACATTGAATAAAATAAATGAACAAACACCAGCACAGAAAAAAAATGAATGATGCTAAAATTTTTGACTGGTATATGAAAACAGACTTAAAGTTATTGAGGTTAAAGTTTGGATTCACCCATCAACGTGATTTAGGAAAAGAAGTTGAGATTTCTCAAAGTACCATTTGTCATTTAGAAAAAAAAGAAGTAAAAAAAATAACAAAAAGCATGAGAAAATTATATTACTTTTTCAACAATGATTTTAATAAAAAATTAGACACAGAGGTTGAAACAAATGAAGAACAAGAAGAAATCAACTACGAAATAAAACCATTAGACAAAAAAATTGGTTCAGTTGAAAATGATGAAATAATAAAATTAAAGTCAGAAATAACAAGGTTAAAAAGCCAAGTTGCAAGATATGAAAAATTAATTGATTTGATTTAAGGAGAAATAAGAAATATGGATAACAAAAATAGATTTAGAAGAGAGGTGTTTGTAACAATGAATGAAAAAACCTATTTGTTTAATCCGTTCAAAATTGAAAATGCAACGATAAAAAGCATAGCAGACACTTACGAAAATCTTTATAATCAATTGATAGAAAACCCACAAACTATGTTCCAATATGCTCAAAACATAGAAATTTATTCAAACTTGAACTATCTAATTGGAGAAATGATAGCAAGGAAACAGCACGAGTATATAACCTTAAAAATCAAAATAGAAATAGACAAAGCCATACGTCAAACAGAAGAAAGAAAAAACTGGAACAAAGATTTGTATGGTAAGCCACCAGCAATAGCCTATTTTGAAGCGTTAGCGACACGTTTTTGTCAAAATAATATAAATATATTAGCAGACCTAGAAAGTTCCGTGAAACGCTTCAAAAACGCTTATAACAGCACAGAAGAAAAAATAAACGCATTGAAGAAAAAAATGGAAGCCGTTAAGTACGAAGAATTCCAATAAAAAAAGGAGAATTTATATGAAGTTAAAAAGATATACTAATAAACCAGTCAAAAAAGTTATGTTTTCACTTGATGACGACACGATAGAATTAATAAAAAAAAGAAGCATACAACTAGGAATTAGCAGAAGTTTTTACATTAGAAAAGCAGTAGCAAAAGAAGTTAACTCTAGTAGAAAATAAAAAAATTGATATTTTTTGCAGAAATTTGCCTTTTTCTATTGATAATTATATAATAATGTTATATAATTAATACATAAGTAAAAGGAAAGGAGATTGATGAAAATGTTAGATCAAGTGATTTTAGTAGGGAGGATAGTAGAACTCAAGCAAAATTATGACGAGTTTATAATAACCTTAGAAATACCTAGATACTACAAAAATAGTGAAGGAGTATATGAAACAGATAAAATTCCTTGTAATGTAGGAAAAATGTTAAACGATCCTGTGCCAATTTCAATAGGAGATACTATTGGAGTTAAAGGTACTATTATATGTCAAAATGATAATATAGAAATAGTTGCTAAAAAAGTAACATATTTAAAAAGGAGTGAGCAATAATGGTTGAAATAACTATAAACGAAAATATAACAAAAAGAGGTATGAACAGCCTGTTTTATCAAGTAGAAATTGAAGGAGAAAATCATTTTGCAACTATAAAATACCCACGCAAAATAGCGAAGTTACTACACGAAACAAGCATATTCAAAACAATAAAAAGAATGGAAGGACGCAAATTAAATAAGGCTCAATGTTTAGAATTTTGTGAAAAATTAGAAAAAGTAATAAAAATGTTAGAAGAAGTTGAGGAGGTGTATTAAAAATGAAAAATTATAGAAAATTATATAAAGAATATTATGGAGTTGAATTTGATAATAATTTTGAAATACACCATATTGATTTCGATCATAATAATAACGAAATAAGCAATTTGGTATTATTACCAAAAAAACTTCATAGACAATACCATTTTTATCTAACTTCTATTAATTGTTACGAAGATAAATCAACAATAAAAATTGATAGCAGAATAAAAGGAAACTTAGTGAGTATGAATAACTATAAAATAGAAATGTTTCAAGGTTTTTTGCTGATATTGAACGAATGTAACAAGTGGTATGATAAAAAGTATTACTTGGATTTAAAAAAAGAATTAGGAGAAAAAAATAATGGCAAAATTTAAAGTAAATAAGACAAAAAATTACACTATAATGAGCAATTATCATTTAAAAGAAAAGAATATGAGTTTAAAAGCAAAAGGACTTTTAAGCGTGATGTTATCCTTACCAAACGATTGGGATTATTCAATCACTGGTTTAGTGGCAATTAGTCAAGAAAATGAAACAGCAATAAAAAGTGCTTTGTATGAATTGAAACGTTTCGGTTATTTAGAAGTAATTAAGTTGATGCCTAATGAAAGTAAAAATGGAAGAATTGATTATATTTATAACGTTTATGAAAAGCCAAAACAAGAAGTAGAAAAACAAGGGGTAGAAAAACAAGGGGTAGAAAATCAAGGGGTAGAAAAACAAGGGGTAGAAAAACAAGGGGTAGAAAATCAAGGACAATTAAATACTAATAATAAATATAATAATATAAATATTATTAATACTAAAAAACAAAATATAGATAATAATAAAAAAGATATTAATAAATTAATATCTAAAAAAGATTTTGTTAAGCCAAACGTGGAAGACGTACGAAAATATTGTGTTGAACGTCAAAATTCGGTGGACGCAGAGAAATTTGTGGATTTTTACGAAGCAAAAGGTTGGATGATAGGAAAAAATAAGATGAAAGACTGGAAAGCATGCGTAAGAACTTGGGAAAGGAAGCAAAAAAATGAACGTGATGAAAACCAAGCATACACTATACTCTGAGTATTTAGCAATATTAGTAAATCATCCAGAACTAATTGAGAAAACCATTATTAAAGAGGAATATTTATTTGATAAAGACAGACAAATGTTTAGAGCATTAGTTAATAACTATACTAAAAACAAAAGCATAATAGAAACAGACTTTGTTAAGTATAAAGATTTTGATTATGATTATTATTTAGAGTTGCTAGGACAAAATGTTTATAACTTAACAAAAATTTATAAGCTTAAAGCATTAGAAAAAGAAATAATCAAAGAATACAAAGAAATAGCAATTGATTTTATATTTAAAAAATATCATCAAGACAAAGAGATTTTAGTTAAAAAAATTGACGAAGTTAAAAATATTAAAGTACTAGAAAACCAATATATAACCACAGAACGTATGCTAGACGTACTAAGCAAACAAAACTCACAAGTTAAGACAGGTTACTCAGTGTTAGATAAACATTTAAGAATAGAGCAAAATGATTTGGTTGTTCTCGCAGGTGGAACTGGAACAGGAAAGACATCATTTGCGTTAAACCTTTTAAGCCATATGAGTAAAGAAAACAAATGTGTTTATTTCAATATGGAAATGAGTGAAAAGACTTTGTACAAACGTTTAACTGCTATCGAGAGTGGTTTAGAAATAACTAAGTTAAATAATTTTACAACACTAACAAGCGAAGAACTAAAAAAAGTTAATTTTGCTATAAGTGAAATAGAAAAAAGAGAAATTATTTTAATAAATGGTAAGCAAACGTTAGATAACTTAAGCAAGACGTTAAGGTCAATTGACTCTGATAAACCTTTATTGGTTATCTTAGACCACATAGGTCTTATAAAGACCAAAGGGTCAAGTTTATATGAAAAAATGACGAATATAGCAAAAGAAATAAGAACTTTATGTTTTGAGTGCAACTGCACAATAATAGCACTTTGTCAATTATCAAGAGATAGCCAAAAACGTGGGGATATACCAAAGTTGCAAGATTTACGTGATAGTGGAGAAATTGAACAATCAGCAAGAAAGGTTATTCTGTTACATAATGAGGACTTAACAAACCAAAATAGAATTAAGTCAGTTGGCGTTTACATAGCGAAAAATGATGATGGTATTTGCTTTTGTACAAAAACCAACTTTGATGTATATACACAAAAAATAGTCGAAAGGAGTGATAAAAATGTTTAGCGAAGAAGAAAAAGACGTGATAATGACCACACTTATAAACGAAAAACTTGAAATCATTAAAAAACAAAAAAAGTTAATAGAAGAATGTACAACGTTAGATGAAAAAATTATGTTTTCAATGGAGGAATTTCATAAGTATGAAGTTTTCTGCGAAGCAATAACAACACTAACAAAAATAATTGAAAAAGTTAAACAAATCAATTGACTTTTACACAAAAATATTATATAATTAAATCATAAATTTGAAAGGAGAAAAGATGAAAAATGAACAAAAAATTATATGAAAAATTAAACAGAGTTCAAGAAAAATTGAACGCCCCAAAAAGTGAATATAATAAATTTGGAGGTTTTCATTACAGAAACGCCGAAGGAATATTGAACGCACTTAAACCACTTCTAAAAGAAGAAAAATTAAACTTGATAATGAATGACACTATTGAAAAGATTGGAGAAAGATACTACATAAAAGCACAAGCAATCTTAACAGACGTAGAAAAACCTATGATCGAAGATAATGAGGTTAGTCTTGCTAACTCAATAGTAACAGAAGCCTATGCAAGAGAAGATGAAACAAAAAAAGGAATGGACGCAAGTCAACTAACTGGTTCAACTTCAAGTTACGCTAGAAAATATGCTCTTAATGCTATGTTCTTAATTGACGATAACAAGGACGCAGACACTGATGAATTCCACGAACAAACAAACGTAAAAAGAGAAGAACCAAAAATAAGTCCTAAGCAACTAGAAATAATCAACAAAAATTATCAAGGAGAAAATATGGGAAAGTTATTAAAAGTAAATAACTTGGAAAAAATAGAAGATATGACACTTAGTAAAGCAAGCGAATTAATAAACAAACTTTTCAATAAAGGAGAATGATAAAAATGGAAAATTATTTAGTAGAAACAGAAAGTGGATTTGAGTTAAGAAAAGATTTAGCAATTGAACTTTATAAGTTTGAAAAAACTATGAAAGAGTTAAAAGAAAAAGAGGCTGAAATAAAAAAAATAATTTTAGAAGAAATGGAACAAAATAACATATTAAAACTACAAAATGAAAATATTTCAATTTCATATGTAGCACCAACAACAAGAGAAACGTTCGATTCTAAAATTTTTAGAGAAGAATTCCCTGATATGTACGATAACTATGTAAAAATAACAAACGTAAAATCAAGCGTAAGAATAAAGGTTGATTAGATGTTTATCGACACGTGGAATATAAATGACGACGTCCTTGAGTATATAGATAGCACGCACACTTATTTGGTTAATGGAGTTATGGTTGAGTCGGTTACGCAGTATATTAGCAGGAAATTGGGTTCAAAATATGGCTTCGTTGGCCCACAGGTGTTAGAACGTGCTTGCAATTATGGAACAAAAGTTCACGAAGAAATTGAAATGTATGAGAAATACAATGTCGATGATAAAACCTCAAAAGAATTATCGAATTACAAATTTCTAAAAAAAGCGTTTGATTTTAAGTGCTTAGATAACGAGTTCCCAATAATCATTTATGACAAAAATAATAAACCAATTATGGCTGGACGTGTGGATATGATGCTAACTAGAAACGGAGAGTTGGGTTTAGCAGATATAAAAACCTCAAACGCATTAGATAAAGAACGTTTGAGTTTGCAGTTGAATTTATATGCTTTAGGTGTTAAGCAAAGTTATAACAAAGAAATAACCTTTTTAGTAGGGTTGCATATAAGACACGACGTTCGTAAATTCGTAGAGGTTAAAATTGACAATAAAATTTTAGGAGGGGAAATATGAAAGAAAAACCAGTTGCTAAATATACCTTATTTGTTATTATTTTCCAAGCAATATTCACTTTACTAAGTTTATTGGGTGTTATTAAAAATATGCTTATTGAGTTTCTTCCTAGCATTATTTTAGTAGGAATTCCACTTGTAGGAGCATACATAGCAACAATAATTGGAGAATTAAGAAAATGATGGACGAAACCAATAAAGAATTATGCTTTGCTTACATTGATGACAAAACTTGTGGAGCATTAGAAAAGAAAGATTGCTTATTATGCCCATTTTACAAATTCTATATAGATGAAAAAAATATGCTGACAAAAAGACTGATAAACGAAGTAAGAAACAAAGTTGAGGTTAATAATGTCAATAAGAAGTAAATGGTGTGAATTTGATAAAGAAACACGTAAGCACATAAAGAAACGTGACGAAAACAAATGTATAATTTGTGGAAAAAAAGGAGGCTTACAAATAGCACATATTTTCAAAAACAGAAGCCACGGGGGTCGAGGTTGTAAAGAAAATGGCACGCTATTATGTGTGCAATGCCATCAAATCTTGGATAATCCAATAGGAAACCAAACATCAAAATCAAAAGGAATAAAAGTTTATGCTATGGATTATTTACAAAAAAAAGAGGGGTTTGTGGCAAATGATGATTTTCTTAGAAAATTAGAATACCAAAAAAGCAAGATAATCATACAAAGAGAACTACCAAAGAAAGAGTTTGACAGGTGTAAAGATTGCATATATTTACGAAGAAAGCAAGCAACCAATAGCACCATACCTAACTACGTTTGTAGACTTAGAAAAATGAGAATAAGCAAAAATTCAAAAGTTTGTAAAAGTTTTAAAAAATTGAACAAAGGAGAGTAAAAAATGAAAAAAGTTAAATTTGAAATTAAAAATAGATGTATAGACGGTGTTTTATTTGAATATGAAAAAGAAGGCAATACTTTAAAAGAAACTGTGGAACAAGCAGTAAAAAGAGGAGCAGACTTAAGAGAAGCATACTTAGAAGAAGCAGACTTAAGAGGAGCAGACTTAAGAGAAGCATACTTAGAAGAAGCAGACTTAAGAGAAGCAAACTTAGAAGGAGCATACTTAAGAGGAGCAAACTTAAGAGGAGCATACTTAAGAGGAGCAAACTTAAGAGGAGCATACTTAATAGGAGCAGACTTAATAGGAGCAGACTTAAGAGAAGCAGACTTAAGAGGAGCAGACTTAAGAGAAGCATACTTAGAAGAAGCAGAC
>ERZ808275.210-NODE-210-length-31572-cov-3.960180_pt1 | contig 31572 bp, 54 predicted proteins | sample MGYA00520894_ERZ808275 | MGnify/ENA primary metagenome ERZ808275 (study PRJEB31516, sample SAMN03275598) | gut metagenome | biome: mammalia-associated habitat; material: feces | host: Papio cynocephalus | place: Kenya | collected 2012-08-03 ... | reverse complement strand
ACTTTATCTCTGGTTTAAGTTCCTTGGTTTCAATCCATGTTGGCTCAAATACAACTAAATTATTAGTTTTAGAACTTTTATATGCTCTATAATATTTACATACTGGAGTTTTAGTATCTAAAGCATAAATTAATCCATATACTTCTTTATATTCTTCTATAGAGTCTTTATCTGGCATTATAGCCTGAATTCAGACTCTATTATATGTTAAATCCTTTTCAGTTATATTACCAGTTATTTGGTCTGGTAATTGTACATTTATTTCAAAATCTACCGCTATAGGTTTAAAGAAATTAAGAAAATCTTCTACATAGTCTTTTGTAGATAAATATTGATTTTCTTTAATTATTGTTGGTTTACCAAGCAATAAAGCATCAATAGTAGTTTGCATTAATATCTAGCAACTTTTCTAATTATATTAATATCTGGATTTATTCTATCTATTCAATATTGTTCTCTAGCACAAACATCATCTCTTGTAACATATTCAATTACTTCAATTTTGATTGTATTTAACGATGAAAATCAATTTTGCATAATAGAATTATAATGTTTTCCGTGAATTAATAATCTTATATGTTCTTGAATTCTAACTTTAGCACACCGTTTTGTACTTCCTATATATTGGTGCGTTCCTATAGTTATCTTATATATAACAGGAAAAAGCAAATCAAGTATATTAAAATTATATTCTATACTCATAGAGATAAAAAATGAGCCAGAGATTTCACAACCTCTGACTCTCAAACGTCTTATTAAAAATTCTATTATGAAAAGAAAACTAGTTTCCAAAAACAATATATGTACCAAGCTTAGTTTTAGCTGAAGGTACATATTTCAATGTAAATGCAAGCTCATGATCCTTATCTACACGATAAACATGCTTACATACCATATCTTTCTTAAAATCTTTCATTGCGGCCTTAGCCTTACGTGTAGCTTCGCCCTTGGTTTCTGCTTCTGCAACAAATTCGCCATCAATAGTTCTAATCTCAAGAACTCTCTTCTTTGAAAGAGGCCCTTCAACGACATTATTTACATACTCATAAGGTCTTTCACGAGTATCAGCAGAACCAGGCTCCTTTACAACAATACAAGCAACTCCAGTGGTATCTGTAAGCTTGTTCTTATCAAGCATCTCCTGGGCAAATGTATCAAAATCTGTAGGATTAAGACTCTTAAATGAAAGAGTTACATTCTTTACGACTGTAAGACCATACTGGCTAACAGCAATTTCCTTAGCCTCATTAAAGCTATAAGCGTTAATTTCAAATTTTCTCATATTACATTATCATTTTTAATTAAACATATTATCTCTTGTTATTTGTATATACAAATATAAGATATTTTTATATAATTTACAAATTAATTTTTAAAAGAATCTAATTTTTTAGATACTATATTAGTTATTTCTTCTAAAGACATATTTGTATTTACTTCAATATTAATATTGAATACTTTTGGTTCTTGATTAATTTTAGATTTATCAAATGAAACAATATCAAGATTTTTATTTTTGTTAGACAAATATTGTTTAACCTCTTCTTCTGTAGACCACTTTTTATTTCCAATAGAAACCCCGTCTTTGGCTAGTGTTAATTTATGATCCTTTAAAAGAAATGTATTAGCACTTACAGTTTCTCTAGCCGGTATGAGACTTGTTGTATTATAATCCCAATAATACAGATCAATATAGTAATTCCATCCATACATGCCCATTTTTCCATACGAGTATCCTGTATTTATAATTTCATATTTAGTGATATCGTCTAAACATGTACATTTAGAATTATTGGACGCATCGTAACTAGTAATATAAACAGGTCGATACGTATAATTCCCCATTGTTATCTCGGTCTCTTTATTTGAATTGAGCACTAACTCCCCTTTACCATCGAAAATCGTATTCTTTAAAGGGGTTTCGAATCTAGCGCATATTTTAGCCATATTAGTATCAATTAATTTTATATAAGATTTAATAATTTTAATGGCTAAAATTTGATTATTATATATAGTATAGAATATGTCTCCAGTATTAAAGACCGGAGCCCAAATTGGAGAATTTCTCCAATTTTTACCACTTAAATTATATATAGTCATATTATACAAATTCTACTATTTCATCATATCCAAAGATTTCATAATAAGCAACTCTTTTAAGGAGCTCTTCATATAATTTCTTTCCTCTCTTATATAATTCGTTATTCATATTGCAACACTTACTGTTATATGGATAATTATTTTTGACCGCCAAAAAATTAATTTCAGTAGTCCAATTATCATTAAATCCATACTGTTGCATACAATATAATTTAAGAACATCCATATAAAGAGCTCCCTGGCAATCGTACCTAAAAGAGTGAAAATGTCCTGTTTTTGGATGCATAAAATAATCGGGGTTATCTCTCGTAGTCTTCAAATCATTTAAAACAAGACGTTTGTTATCTACGTCAATAGTCCAATTATCTATCTTCATCTTATAGTGAAGTATTTTTGCTTTATCTTTATATACAACGCAAAAATCTATAAACATAGCATCTTCATTATACGAAGGGAGTTTTTCACCAAATACATCTTCTGGATGAAGTTTAGACATAATCTCTCTATTAGATGCCAAAGAATTTATACAAGCTTCTGCAATATCATGATCAGAATCACTTAATATAATATTGCCATCACTCAAATCAATATCTTTAGCTTTAAGATAGTATCCTAAACCCTTCTTTATAATACTTTTTATTATAGAATTAGTTAGCCTTCCAGAATAATAATCAGCTGATGCACTAGCTTTAGTTATAGAATCTAGTATAGAAAAACCTTGTTTCCTATATTTAATTATATAATCAAGACATAAACCTAATTTAGCAGAAGGTTTACCCATTTTAGGTAAAAACTCAAACTCATCTTTTTGAAGGGTTTGTAGATGAACTACAGATCCAATTGCTAATGACTGAGTAGAAAAATGCGGAGGATTTTTATACTGTTCTGGACTTCCGCCTCTTATAGGATCAATATTTTTTAACCTAGAATTAGATACATAGTTGGCGTATTTTTTACTAAAATACTCCTCATCACTCATATCAACTCTTTTTAAACTATCTAAGATAGGAATTATCTTAAAATCTTTGAATTTAATTTGTTTCATTTAAATATTTAAATTTAAATTATATATTCTTCTATGCTGAGGGACATTAAACCATTTATTATGTGGCGAATCCATTAAATAACAAAATATTCCAGCATTTGTTATTTCTTGATAATTTTGAACTTTATCGTCTATGTGGATTTGACATTTATGTTCTTTTAGAAGATCTACTTTACTTTCATTATATGGAACGCAATAGACCGGAGCACAAGGAAACCCATTCTTTTCTAAGCATTCTTTAGTCCACTCAACAGGAATACTTCTGCTTGTAATATAACAAGTAGGGTTAAATGTGGGAAGATTTTTAACAGGAAGATTTACCCAAAATTCCTTATCGTCCTTAACCTTATCAAGCATTTCTTTCATTTGATAAGAACCATCCCAATAATTATTTAGCTTTACACCAAATTTAGATTCAAAACTTGGAATAAAATCCAAGCATACATCATCTACATCTAAAGACACTCTAGGTGTAGATATGTTACCAAGAAGCCTATCATCTCCTTGTGGATATATTTTATAATATTCGCAGAGAATCAAGGCTTCTTCGGCAACATGAGCTATTTGTAATAGACCGTCTTTATCATAGTCATTACCAAGCTCAAATTCAGTTAAATGCTTTTTAAGAGACGATATAACTTCTGCCCAAGAAATACCGTACTTCCATTGATTGATATTAAATTTTTCAAGTTTTTTAGTTAATACTTTACTAACTTCTTCTATTCCTTGAGCAGGAATTAAATCGTATCTTGTATCCATATTATATTAATGAATATTCTTTTGTTTGTTCATTATAAGCAACTTGAGGATTCCATACATAATACCATTCATCATTTATTAGAACGTAATCTTCATTATCCTCTATATAGCACATTGGAATTTCTTCTATTCTTGTTTTGTTAACGTGTACATCAACATATTTTTCGTTAATTGAAAAATTATCATTACACCATTCACAATAATGAGCACAATCTTCACAAAGCCAATCGCCATAAAATGACGAATAACACCATCCACTTGGACCCTCATCATCATATCCGTATGCGGATTCCCCACAACAGTAACAAGTGTAAAGGAATCTTCCCGAACCATTTAAACCACCTTCAGTATCATCGGCTGTATAATATCCGTCATCTGAATTAGTGCTTATATATTTTTTATCTTCAGTTACATATCTAAAACTATCCAGATAAGGGAAATATTCATATTCCTCATTTAAATGAATTGTAAGATTAATATATTTTGATTCAGCATAATCATCTTCTGGCCCAAACCAATACTGCTCATCCCCAGTACTAAGCAAACTATTATTAACCCTATAATACCATTTATGTTCTTTTGCGTATTCAATAAATTGAGAATCAAGAAAATCTTCACAAGTATAGAACCTATCCATAAATGTGCCTTCTGGAAGTTCCCAAACTATAGCCCTACCCATAAGTAGACCGTTTTTGAAACATCCTAGCATTTTAGCGTGATCTTCATATATTTTAAAATATGATTCACACTCTCCATGCCGCATACAACTATTACCCAAAGTTCCAGAGTCTTTATAATAATTATCAGCGTTATAATATTTAGTTATGTCTGAACCTGAAACGAGCTTAAATTCTCCAGATTGAAAAAGTTCATTTTTAATCCAGTTGGCAAAATCCTCAAATTCTTTACATTTATATTCGTGCTTTAGAACTCTTTGAATTAGCTTAGAAGGCTTAGATTCCTGTCTTCCTTCACGAGACCATACGCCACAATCAGAATATTTAGCCTCTTTCCCTTTAGGAAGGAATGAAATTGTTAGAGAATTTATTCTATATGTAAGCATTCTAGCCTCATCAGTAATTAGAGAATTGATAATATCAAGTAATGGTTGTACCAAATATTTTTTATCACTTATTGGATTATATGTCAAGTCTATAACACAACTATTATATGTGTTAATACATGTATTTGCTGTAAGAATTTCTGATGCAATTTTACATTCAGGATGTTTTTGGTATACAGCTTCAAATATTTCTTTAAGACTATCTGAAAGTAAAGGTAATAACTTTGTATATTCCATTTTATTTCTCTCTTAATGATTTTATAAAAATATCAGCAAGAATTCCTACAAAATCCAAATTAGAATTCTCGTCGCAATTATTAAATTTAACATCATAATCCAAATTTCCAACTTCTTTGTCGTAAGTAAGATTAATTTGGATTTCATTGTCTGAATTAACGTTTTTAAACGTTACTATGGCTTTCTCCATAAGATTTAATTAAATTATAAAATAATTTTATATCCATTATAGCACATCTTCCAACTGTTACTATATTTTTTTCTTTTGGCTCTTGTTTATCTCACAAAATAACAAAAGATTCATTTGGAACTGTAGATTGCTCTCTAATTTTAAAGTATTGAGGATAAGGTATTTGATGTTTAATTTGGATATTCATTCCAAATGGAAGTTGATTTTCAGTATCTAATACATCAACTTTATTATCATCAGTAGCTTTTGAACCTTGTCTAGAAGACATTACTTTATCAAAACCTAATTCTTTAAGTTCATTTATTACTTTTTGTTCTGCTCTGATCCCTCTACTTCTGTTATATGATCCAGATCGTCTTTTAGGCATAAAAACTCTTTAGCTTTATTAATTAATTCCAGAGTTTTATCTTTACCGTATTTTTTATAAAAATCTGAAATATCTTTTGCTTCGTACTTTCTAGGAATAAATACAAATTTAAGTTCTGGATGTATTCTCTTAATTCTATTCATACCTTCAATGCCCGGTAAGTCGTTATCATATCCTACGACTATATTCTTAAATTTTTGTTTAAGCCGATCTAGCTGTGAATCAGTTACAAACAGATTTTCACTATTTGGAGCAATAGCTGTAATTCCCAATTCATATAAAAGCATACAATCTTTAAGAGATTTGGTAATTACTAGTAGATTTCCTCCATTTCTTGGAAGTAACCCCTGAATTTTAGTTTTCTCTCAATTAGACAGAAATTTAAATTTATGATTATTTGGAAAGTAAAGTCTTCAAAGATCCATATTATTCTTCTTTCCTCCAAAATACCCAAATATTTTTTGAGTAGGAGTTTCCAAATGAAATAAATGCCCGTTAAGTCATATATTCTTACAAGAAAATACATTAAATCTTTTTAAAGTATTTTCTGTTATTCCGTAAGATAACCACCAATCTAGTTCGTATTGTTGAAATGGTCTAATCTCAACCTGTATAATTGAAGATTGTACTGGCTCTAAAATAGTTGACTCTACCTTGACTGGGTTAACAGCCAAAGTAGAGTTCTTAACTATTCCAAAATCATTAGCCGCAATTAGCAACGCTTTTACGAAATCACAGCTAAATTTATGTTGAACCACATACAACCAATCCCCACAAAAATCAGAACCAAAATCTTTAACAATTAATCTTCCTTTACTATTCTTATAGTAACATACAGTAGGATTATTATCAGATCTAAATTTAGATTTAAATAAGCCTTTACGGATTGGAACTCCATAATATGTTGCCATAAGAGTTTCTTGACTAATTCTAGATTCTATTAATTCCTTAGTTATTTTTGGAGGAATAGTTATAATAGACTCCAAGATTAAGCAAATGGAAGATCATCAACAGAATTATTAAGATCTTCTGATACTGCTCCTAGAATATCATCAGCAGTCTTAGGAGACATTGTTGTAGGTTTTGCGTTATTAGCAGCATCAATCTTCTTAACTTCACTAGAAGTAAGAGTAAGCTCGTGACCGATAACTCTAGTAGCAATACCCAAATCACCACTCTTTGTAATTCTTGCAACAAAAGTTGGCATAGATACATAACCATTAGACTGAGGAACAAGCTTAATTTGAACTTTAAGCTTACCAACGGCAGGATCAGTCCACTGCTTAATAGTATCACAAATTTGTTTAAAGTTACCAGTAAGAGTCTTTGTACCAGAATCAATATCCTTTACAATCTGAGGATCTACTGCTTCAAGAATTTCTCTTACAAGAACAAGAAAATGATCCAGCATAGACGCTGATACTCCCCACTGCATAGCTGTACGCTCATCTGACTGAGGTTCAAAGAAATTCTGTGTATATGGGCCGTATCCATCAATATCAAGCTTTAGTGCAAGCGTCTTAAATGAGTTGCCATCTTTCTGACTAGTCTTAGTCTCAAAAGCAACTCCCATAAAAGTAGCATCTTTAATTCCTGCCGTAAGCTTACCAGCAGACTCTACAACCTTCTGTGCAAAATTAAAATTCATATAAATTAAAAATTAGTTTAAATCAATATTTTCGTTTAATTCATTTAAGGAATCAATTTCTTCTTTAAGAGGATCGATTTCTTCAATTCTCTCTACTTTTTCCATTTTAAGATAATTCTTAAAAGGAACTAGTTTAAAGAAACTGCCGTATTCTTTCAGAATTGTATTCTGAATTCCTCTAAACGATACGGTCTTAGATTTCGTTAGCCTATTTCCATTAATAGAGTCTTTACATATTAATGGGAATGTTGTTTCTTTATCTACATTTCAATATGTAATAGCTATTTTATCTCCTGGAATAGCTCCAAGAGCTTTAACCGCTTCTTTAGATAACACAAGTCTTGAATTATCCACTTCTACAGTAGCTAAATCTTGATTATATGAGATATCAGAAACTTTATCTTCTATTGGTAGTTTAGGTAATGTGTAATTAAGCATTAAACTCGTTGATTTTATCAATTACATACTGCATATCATTAGGAATAAGCATAGTATCAAAACAATCAATTGGAGTTTTTGCTGTTGTAGAACCATCAGATTTAGTTATAAATGAATACACAGTATTATTCTTATCGTCTGTTGAAATATTAGTAAATAGAACATAGGTAAACAAACCTTCTACAGTAATAAGATTATCGATCATCTTACCTACAGTTTTAATTTTATACTTAGGTTCATCTGCTGTACCAATATTTTCAGAATGACAAGAAACTATAATATTCAAATCATCTCGCATAGAAATAGACTCTTTAAGAATAGAATAAAATTTCTGTGCGATTTCAGTAAATTTATCAAAACCTCTTTCCTTAGCTCTATCCATAGCTTCAAATGCCATTAGATATTGAGCGTCGTCAATTATAATATTCTTTATTTCTAGACGTTTCTGGTCAATATAAGTAAGCATTTTATTAATTGTGCCTACATCAGAAGTTGAAATATAATTACCAGTTGGATTATCTTTATTAAATGTAGTATAGTTAGTTTTCCATCCTCTAAAAGGTAGAGGTTTAGATGCTACATTAATAATAAAGGTTTCCTTTGGATTAAGAGTTCTAAAACTTGTACTTTTACCTGAACCTGAGTTTCCTACAATTGCAATAAGATTAGCCATAATTTAAAAATGATATTGTAATTCTTTTTTAGACTCTTTTTGAGTCTGATCTTCTATTTTTGTTTTATTTGGGTTTATGTTTTGATTGTCAAGGCTTAGATAAGGACGCCAATCAGTAACTTGTTTAGGGGGCGGCAATTGTCGAAATATACCTAATTCTCCAAAGAAGTTTACAGGAATTACTCTATCTGATACTCCTTGGCGGTTTTTTAGTAAACAACAAATTCTGATACGATCTCTTAACCCTAAAAATGGATTCTGTTGTCCAGAATCTTCTACAATTACTGGGTATCCTTGATATGATTTTAATTTAAACTTTAGAGGATAGTAAACTCCAATACATACTTCACACAATTTTGTTATCTTCACAGCTCTTTATCTGTGAAATCTATATGTTACCATATAGTTCAGACTATATCTTCTCTTTTTTTAGAGTTGCTCCGTTTTCGTGGTAGATTTATATCCTCGACTTTACGTTAGGAATCACTACTAGTCGTTAGGCATTTTCCTTTATTTCTAAAGGGTTTAGCACGGGATTGTCCATTTTTGGAGTTTCCCCGTTTAGCGGAGTTTTACAACGACTATGTAATTTATATTTACAACAATCTTGTATATAAGGAATTATTAGATTTTCAAATAATTGTGCAGATTTAGATTTTATATAGAGTCTATTATCACTATGAATAGCTGTATAGATGTTATACTTATATAAAAACATATCTTGCATCATTTTAATTTCAGATTTAGTAAAGCAATTAGTAGCTAAATAATAACCATTTCCAGTAGCTTTAAACCCATCATCTTGAAATCATATAGCTAAACCTAAAGGTTTTATAGAATTTAACATTTCTTTATTTATATATTTAATTTTTTTATCACCTTCTATTTTATAAAACATATTATAAAATTTTCATAAACATTTATTTTGTCTAGAATGAGCTGTATATAAATAATAAATTTTATTTGTTCTTTTATCAAATTCTTTAGTTAAGAAAAATGATTTAAATAAAGGCTGCATCTGATCAAACTTTCATTTACAGTAATCTTTTTGTTTTGGAGAATGCCCGAAAATTAAATAAGGGGTTTCTGTGCGATTAGGAGTTATCATACATGAATCTCCTAAAAGACCTCCTATAATTATTTGATATTGATCATCAGTTAATTCTATTTCCTTTAGAAAATTTGGTTCTAATCCAAGTTTGTTTCTATAATCACAAACTCTTTTAGATGGAATTTTAATTATTTCAGAAATTTCTGGATCGGTTAGACCTTTGTTATAAAGATCCATAAATTTATCATAATCAAAATTTCATTTAATTCTAAAATCTGCAAGTGAAATATTATACTTTTTACACCGAGCATATAAAGTACCATATTTTACATTTAATAAATCTAACATTTCTTTTACGCAACTTGATTTCTCTTTTGCGTTTTCAATTTCTTTTTTAGTTAAAATAAATTTTTCCATATTTTATATATTTTTAATTTTTATATACAAATATAGTAAAAAATTATTCTTTTTAAAGAAACTGGATAATTTTAATATAAATTTCGTTTATCGTTAAACGGACCTCCAGAATCTTTGAGACCGTCTGGGGAACATTCTGTCATACCAGCTTTTACCCTATCAATATCAGATGAATTTCTATTCTCTTGTTGAAGAATAGTAAACGATACGCGACATTTTTCTCGAATAGAAACACAGTACGAAGAGATTAAATCGATTTCTTCTTTTTTAGAGTGATTATCAACAGATTGGCACAATCCGATATGATCTATAACGACTTGAACTATTTGAGTTGGATCGTTTTTAATATATATTGTTTGCTTACCATCATTTATAGGCTCAAATGTTCCTCACTCTTCTAATAAACTCATTAAAGAATGATAGAAAGATTTATTATTAAGAGATTTATCAAATATAATAAACTTCTTCTCAATAGATTTTAATCAGTCTTTTCCCTTTTGTACATATATATAATTTTCATCAGAAAGTTTATCCTGCCATGACATAAGTGTTGTATAAGGTATTATCTTTCCAAATTCTTCATATATATACATGCATAGAAGCTTAGATAGGAGTATTGGAGCTGACATTTCCAAACTATAATACGCAATAACAATATTAGCGTCTGGATTATCCTTTAGTGGCCTATAAATATAGCTATAAAGCGCTAGGGCAGTCTTTCCAGCCCCAGAAAGTCCAAAGATTAACGTATATATTCCAGAACGTACTCCACCTGTGTATTCATCAAGTTTTGGAATTCCGGTACTAAATCCTTTATTTTTACCTTCTCGACCTTGATCAATTGTCTTATAAAGAATATCTACATTAGTCATCCATTAAACAAATATTATTAGCAACTTTGATCTTATTAGGATCATCTCTCAACTCTTTTAACATTTCCCACTGATGATTACCAACAAAATTTATAAGTGAAAAATTAACATAATTATTCTCTATTCCTCATCTTAATATATCCATAATCTCAGCATGTTTATCTGGATTATGACATATTTGAGTACCATACCAAAAATAAAATTCATCTAAATCAGTAAATTTCTTAGTAATATCTCTCAATGGAACTAATTTTCCATTAATTTCAACACTTTTTGGATAAGTATTGAAGAGTTCACTACCCATAAATCCTGATTCTTTAAAAAAGCGTTTAAGAAAGTTTTTATTAAATTCTATATCATTACAAATATAATTATCTGTATTATAAGATTTTAATATAACACCTTTCTCTTTTAAGGAATTAAATAGATCTCTTAATCTATTTTTTCCTCCATTTTCAAATCATTTATTAAAATATGTAATATTACCACCATTTTCTATTCTAGCAATATACGTTACATAAACTAACAATAATTCTTCGGCAGTTAAATTATATTCTGCCATTATGTTTAAGATTGTATTTAAGTTCAATTTAAATAAATTAAAAGAATCTATTTAAATTACAATGTTTAAAACTTTTACGTGTGCATTGTATTAACTTTTAAAATCTATTTTCATAATCAGTTATAAAATTCATAGGTCTTGTTTCTACTTTTTCATAGTTTAAGACCTTTTTTAATTTATCTTCTGAATCTATAACAATATAGTCAGAAGTATTGCTATTTGCAAACCATTTTAATTCTTGAGTGTCTGCAATAACAAGAGTAAACATTTCAGCTGTTTTACCTGGCTCAAATCTACAGATTCGGCCTGATTGTTGAACCGCAGTTATTTTAGAACTATTTATGTTCATCCTAACTCCAACAGATAGCCCTTTTAAATCTACGCCTTCATTTAAAGCTTTAGAGGAATTCAATACACCTGAAGCAGAATTATTAAAATCTTCTATAGCTTTTTTATTTTCAGATTCCTTTTTACCTGAATGAAGAGTTGTTCCACGTTTAATAGATTCTGCAAATTTAATTGTAGGGCAAAATGTAATGCATTTTTTATCTTTACGTGCATCTAGAATCATTCTACAGGTTTCTATCTTTTTAGGATGGTTTTCTATAAAATCTTTTCTAGCATGTAAAGCTTTCATTCATTGCGCAGATTGAGCTAATACTTGTTTTGGATTACTTCCAATTTCTTTAGCATATTTATTGCGAAACTTCCAATCTTGCAAACATCCCATCGCAATTTTAAAATCTCATTGAAAGAACGCAAAATAACTATTAAATTTCTTATTTAATTCTTTATATTGAGTTAAATCAACATTTAAAAGAACTAAATAATTTTTAACTGGAGCAACCCAACCATTTTTAAGCGCTTCATCTAAAGTGATTGTGTCACATACAGGAGCGTACTTTTTTATTATTATTTCCTTTCCATCAAGTCTCTCAAGCGTTGCGGTTAAACACATAATAAATGTATAATTAACAGCTTTAAATAACTCTGAAAAGGTGTCTGAAGCCATTCTATGGCATTCCATTTATATTAACTTATACTTTCGCATAAGATTAGACTATATCTTATTTATAATTACTATAAATTTTGCTATTTCCAAATACTGTTGTTGTGCATATATGCGCAATATTTGTACTCCTAAAAGGATAGTCGTTGAGCCTACATCCTATAAGGATGTTTGGTTGCGGATTTCCCAATCTTTTTCTTTTTTACTATACTGAGGTAATTATTCTCACCGTTATATATGTTGCCATTATAATTTAGTAGAAAAAGCTCTAAGGGAGTTCCCGACAATTAAGCAAATTTAAAGTCAACAAATTATTCATCGACTATAAGTAAGTCAGTATTTCACTGCTTTTTTATCACTGTGTTAATAACTTCAACATCACAATTTTGTATTAATCCAAAATTCATTATAGAAGTTAATCACTGCTGTTTTAAAAAGGTTGTAGGTACAACAACTAAAACATTTAATGTAGGACGTTTTTTACAAAGGAGTTTAATTGCTTTTAAGGCTGTCCGGGTTTTCAGTTTTGTTATCCTAAAGGCTTTTTATCCTTTAGCTCTATATATTTCTATATAGCTCGGCGTACATTTTCACCCACTTATTTCAGTTGGGGTGTTGAGCACTCTTGGGAACATTATATTCTATTTATAGGTTCAGTTCCTACGCTCTACGGTGACTAATTATATTATTAATTAGTTTACCTCGGTATTATCCGTTAGGACTTTTACCGATTTTGCTCAATAAAATTCTCTCATTCTTGAGGAGATCGGCTTTCTTGTTTAAAGAAAGTATATTTTAAATATTTTCTTTTAAGATATACTGTAGAATTGTTATAAATATAATCTAAAAACTTAAATGTATCTTTTAAGCTAAAATATATAATTCAAGTTTCATTTGAATGTCGTTTATCATGTAAAAAATTTATATTAAAACCAGAATATTCTCCAATTTTAATTAAAAACTGTTTTGTCCCAATAATTGAAATATTAGGAGATACAATTGTTTTACATATATGTTGAGAAAAACATCCATCTCCATCAAAATATCCACGAATAAAATGCCGAATTAAGTTTTTTGATTTAAATATTGATTCTTTCGGAAAATTAAGAGTTAAAGATTTATTCGGAGTGCAGCCATAATTGTTAAGAATTGTTCATAAATGTTTATTCGTAACACATCATCTACATCTTCCAAAAACTTTATCTTTAATCTTACTTTTACTTATTTTAATATTTTCCCCGTTATATCCAACAAATTTATTAAACTTATATAAATGTTCGGTATCCTTTTCGCACAAAGAAATTTCAAAAGTATAATGCGCTTTTTTATTTTCTATATTAGCAATATATCCATCAGCGTATATAAATCCTAATCAGTATGCTTTTTCTTCAGCATCAATAGAATCAAATATATTTTCATTAAATTTTGATATATTTCATCTATTAATAATTTTTATTTTAGCACTTTTAATTATTTTAGTAATTTCTCATCTAGATACATTTTCTATTTTAGCTAATTTACTTAATGAATATCCATTCTTGTAATCACTTATAATATCAATTCTATTTCTCATATAAACCTACCCCAGTGGCATAACATATTGAGCCACAGCCTTTTACATTAATTCACCTTTTTATTCCAAGTTCTTGTCGTTCATCCCTAGTCATTAAAACTGTTTATCGCAATTCATACAATCCTGTGTAGTGCATTTATTACAAGGAATATCATTATTGTAATAATCACTTTCACTAGGATAGTCATCTATATAATTTCTATAATAAGTAGAAGAGATATAATTTGGTTTTTGTTTCTCTATTGTATAATATTTATTATTTTCATCTAATGTCTTAATAATATCATGCATGAAATTAAGACAATTTTCAAGCCAATCTACATTACATGACTCGGCATAAAAATGTTCATTTAAATATCCGCAACTTATATTAACTCCAGAAATACATAATTCTTCCGCAATTACACCTATATCAGTAAATGTACCAGTAGATTCTTTATATCCATATTTAGACATTACGTCTTTAATATCTTTTACAAAGTCTTTACTAGCAGAATTAATACCATTAGTGTGAGTAATCAAATCGCTTTTACCTCTTCTGTCTGCCTGAAGCATATATCTTACATTGGAAAAGAATGATACGTTATCGGCAGCTAATTTAGCACCAATACCACCAATCTCCTCTTGAACAGTAAAACATACTTTAAGATCTGGGAGAGTTTCTAGGAGCTGCAATGCACAACAAATTCCATTAGAATCATCTGCATTTAATCCACATTGCAATCCAGACTTTATATAACGTGCAGTAATAACTCCATTGTTATATACAAGTTCACGATTCCCATAAAAAGAATTAACACCATCTAGGTGAGCAACTATACAAGCATAATCATCTACATCGTTAGTGTTCTTAGTAATAAAAAGATTTCCCTTTTGACCTATTTCAAATGTCAAATTAGGTATCTTATAACAATAATTTAGTATAAAACTGATCATGTCATGTTCAAATTCTGACTCATGATCAATTAAAAATAATCTTTTAAGTAGTCTTAAATTTAGTTTCATTTAAAATAATGTAAGTTGCTCTGTTTCTAAAGCATTTATTATTTTATAAATTTCATTCTTATAATAAAGATAGTTTATATGTTTATCTTTAGTTGATAGATTATCAAATTTGTTAAGTAATGTAACAGAAGAAGAACTGCATAATGTTGTAGGTCTTATTTTTTTTCCGGTATAATCCATCTCATATTTTATAAGTGATGAACCATATTTAGACATATAAAATCTATTAATTCTAGTTACTTCTTTTCCACCGTACATTACGTGAAATTTCTTATCCACTTTTTGATAAGTGCAAAACTCTCTTATATCATCAGAATTATATAAAGTTTCTTCAATAGGTATTTTATCAACAAAATATTTACAAATTGTTTTAGGAATAATTAACGGTTGTAAACCTTTACCAAGAGTTGGAGTGTCAATAAATATTCCTTTCTTCTTTATAAGAGATGAATCTTTTGTTTTGTTATAACCTTCTTTTACAGCAATATAATCATTTATAGCAAATTGATACATGGCTTCAAAATAGTCCGCTTCCATTGTAAGTAGACTAAATTTTTCAAAAGATTTAATTATATCATTTGCTTTATCTAGCATATTTCGTTTAATTAAAACAAAAATTCCATCGGTATTATATTGAATAATTCTACAATTAGTTCCTAAAATAAGCATTTCTGCTAACTTTAAAAGAAATAGTTGTCCGTTCATCCTAATTTTCATTACAGACTTTGGATCGTATAATCATGAATACTCTGATTGCATATTCCCCGTAGCGGAGTTTAATGCAAGTTTAAGAGTTTCATTCTTAACTTTATTTCCATTATGTTTAGCTTCTATTCTTTCCTCTCTAATTTTTTTATATACATTTAGAAATTCTACACCTAAATGTTGAGGATAAAATTCGTAACTAATTAATAATGAAGGATATAGCGACATCGCATCTCAGTCTACAAGAATTTCATCGTCGGTAGGAATTATAATCTCAGGTTTACAAATATTATGTAACCCACCTACTCCAATGGAAATCAATGAGTTATAAAAATAAAATTGTTTATTTCAACCTTTAATTCCAGGGCTAACAGTTAATTCTTTCATTTCATTTAAAAGGTCTTGTAGAATTTTAGTTTCAAATGAAATTTTAGGTAATATTACCTCATTTAATTTAACCTTATCGCACGGAGATCTTAAATCTTTAATATCTCCTCAAGTTTTTCCTGTAGCTTGTAAATATTTTGTTTTTAGAATTTCTTTTCCAATACCGACACCATCAACGCTCATAACATTAACTCCGTATTCATCATGAATACCAACACGTAAATCAATGTCTTTTTGTTTTAATTTTAATAGTTGGTATGTTGAATTAACATCATTATGATTATATGCAATTACATTATCAATTTCAGATTCAGATATATTAGAATTAAAATCCCCTTCGTATTCTTGAACGTTAGGATATTGCATTGTTACTTGTAGTTCTTTTAATCCACAACGTAATTTTTGAGAAAACATCATTGTTAATAAATCAAAAGATGGAAAGCAATGTGCATGCTTATATTTTGCTCAAGAATCAAATTTATCTCCAGAGTTTATAATTTCATCACTAAATTTTTTTAATTCTCTAGTAACTTCTCATACTGGTTTTTGAGATAATATATGCTGATTTAAAATTATATAATTAATAACAGGATCGTCATAATGTCGATTGTTATACCCGCATCAAATAATGCCAGAATTACTAAATGTAGATACAATAAATCCTAATTCGTTTTTTCTATTACTTATTTCATAAGTACCAATTTTTTCTGAATTGGTATTTAAAATTGTGCATGTAAAAAGATTTGGAAATATTTCTACATCATAAACAAACACAACTTTATTATAAAGTAACATTACTTATAAGAAGGTATATTCAGTGTAATCTCTTTAAGTTTTGCTACTTGCTCAATATTACTCTTAATAGTTTCCCACCTTTTAATGTGATAATCAGTGTCAATATCAAGTAACAAGAATACTTTATCTCTGAATACCCTAAGAGTTTCAGATGGAAGTGAAGAAATTCTAGGATTTGGAGTTAGATGCAGTAAAAGTCTAAATTCTGAATAACTAAATCCCTTAATATCAACCCTAAGTCTTATATCAGGATTAATTACCATTCTTTCTTTAATTACATCAAGCCAAGGCTTTTGTTTACCATTATCATCAAGTTCAGTAAGCTCCTTCTTTTCTTCATCAGTAAGCCAAATTCCCTGAGTAATGATAAAATGTTCTGAAATCATTTTACGATTAATTACTTCAAGCTGATCCAAACAAGCAGCAATAAGATCGCCAAATTTTACTGTAGAATACTCTTTAGGAAGATGATCAAACATAACATCTACAGTATTATCATCAGTAAGATTGTTTTGCTTCTTAAATGAATTGACTGCTTGAACAAGCTCAAGAGGAGTCTTAATAATATCAATAGAACACTCATGAAGCAAATATCTCTTTAAAAGCTCTGCGTTACAATGTGCTATAAATACTTTAATATTCTCTTTAACTGTATATCTACCTGGAGTAAACTTACTTTTATTATAAAGCATATCACAACAATGATGATAGGCTTTATTAAGCATTACTGAATCCATATCAACTAGACGAGTATCTCTACCGTCTTTTGACTTTCATACAGCCTGATTAATATCAGTTTTCTTATTATTAATTGCGTTTGACAATGTTTCTCCAAATTCTGTAACTTTTTTCTCTTCTTTCATATCTAAAATTTATATTCTTTATTTTTATCTTTTACTTCATCTTTTATTTTAACAAAATTCATAAAATAATAGGCAGTATATTTATATTGCTTATATTCATTTGTATTAGCTTCCAGATAAGAGTCTCCAGCCTTAGCAAATTCATAAGTAATAAACCCTATATCACCTATTTTAAGAGGCTCTGGACAATTTCAATTAGGGCATTTAGTTACAGTAATATATCTATATTCATTATTTTCTTGTAAGTCAAGATTTTGAAATACATAATTACTATAACAACCGTCCTGAAACGCCACTATTTTAGCTCTAATCGTGAATTTCATCACAAAGTCTATCTATAGTTTCAAGATTTCTCTTAATTATTTCTATAGAATCCTGTATAAGAAGAACTCTTGTATTGATTATTTTCTTCAAAGTATCAATTTCATCTTTAATAGAAATTTCGATTTTTTCTTCAACTTTAGGCTCTTCTATAGCAGTTTCATTTTCTTTAAACTTCATTATACCACGTGAATTCTATAGATACACTCATGAAGGTCTAGCTGATATTGATTTTCTAGAAGATTATACAATTTACTAGAAATAGTATATTTATGTCCACTAATAAATAATTTCATAATAAAATCATCATTAGTAGTAAAATATCTCAATATATCTTTATCATCAAATTGAATTAATCCTTCTTCAAGAATAAATCCAGTTTGTTCAGAAAGATATATAGAATCAACCATGCCTTCATTATATATATCTAAATGTTCAATAAATCTCTCAATTCTCGGATCAAGAATTAAATCAGATGGATTATCATGATTTAAATCTGGATACCAATGTTCACCAAGTTTCTTAAATACTAGATTTACAGATCTCATCTTCAGGAATATTTAAACACGTTGCACTATGTGTACAATATAAATCCGCCATATTATTAAATGTATTGTTTTCGTGACCTTTTACTCAGACCATAGTAACGTTATGATATGATAATAAATTAGTTAATTCTAATCATAAATCTAAATTCTTTTTAGAAAGGTCTGATTTTTCAATTCATTTAAAACAAGATTCGGAGTTTATACTACCAACAACATATTGTGAATCGCTATAAATAGTAATATTTACAGACTCTTTAAAATATTTTAAAGCTTCAATTACAGCTCTAATTTCACATCTATTATTGGTAGTATATTTCCAACCTTGATATAGCTTTTTTATTATTTTCCCTTCTTTTAAAATAATTGCAGCTCAGCCTCCAGCTTTTATAGAATCTTGATAAGAACCGTCTGTATAGGCTTCATATGAATCCATTACGGAATAAGAGTTTCCATAAATTTATATTCGATAGATTGACAGATTCCTATAAATACACTATGAACCTCTCTATCAACTTTAATTACGGTATAAGGATCTTTATAAGCCCTCTCTTCAGAAAGACGTTTGCCAATTGCTTTTACAAAAGGATCTCTATGCGAACATCTAGATACGCCAATAGAAAGTTCATTAGTATCATGGTCATAAATTCCACAAATTGTAAGTCTTGGGAGCATTTTAGACTTTTTTACATCCTTAATAGGCTGAATTGCCCCGTTAGGAGATGTAAGTACACTCATAGTTCTCATACGATAATCAGGAGTGTAATAATACCTAATCGTTTTCATAATTTTGTTTTTTATAAATTAATAATAACCAAATAATTATAGCATATATTATTGCTTGAATTATATATCCTAAGCCTAAAAGAACTGCAATTGCAACCATAGACCAAACTAATATTGCAGTAGTGAGATTATGAACACTTTTATCTTTAAATATAAGTCCAGCACCTATAAAAGATACTCCAGATATAATCTGCGCTATTACATGATAATCAACTGTGCCATTGTCAGTAAATGAAGCCTGTGTAAAAGCATAAGCGCCTAACATAGCAATTGCTAGCGATCTAAATCCAACTGCTTTACCAGATTTAGCTCTTTGTCGACCTATTATATATGCTATTCCAAGCAATAATATTAAACTAACCAAGTCTAACCAATACATTATGATTTTCAGTTAAGATAAAGTCGGAGATAACGTAATTATCAACTTTATCTCCAATTGTAAGAAATGGCCCACCATCAAAGTCTATAAAATTAATTTTAGTATAGTCTCCTGGCTCTGTTCCAATTCTTAAATATCCGGACTCTGTAGAACATTCTTTTAAAGAATTATCTATTTCATATAAATCCGAATCTTCAATTTGAATTAACCTACGATTCCACGGACTATCACAATGCCCTTTAAGTTCAATTATATTTCCCATTAAAATACAACTTGATTTAACACTTTAGGAACTACAACAACTTGTGCAGATAAATATAAATTAGTAACTGATACAGCATTCTCAAGTGCCAATATAGCAGCCTTAGCTGGATCAATAATTCCTGCGTCATACATATTTACTATATTTTCACTATTAGCATCAAACCCACGAGTTTCGGTCACTTTAGGAAGAATTCTATTAACATCCTTACCACAACTCTTTATAAGCAACTCTATTGGAGTACACAAGGCGGATTTAATAGCTATATCAGTTATATTGCTTGAATCAAAAGATCTAGCAGCGTTATAATAAGTAATACCTCCGCCAAGCACAACTCCTTCTTCAATAGCAGCCTTAGTTGCTGCAACCGCGTCATCTACACGATCCTTACGTTCTTGCATTTCAAGTTCTGTAGTTCCTCCAACATAAATTACACAGATACCTCCAGTAAGTTTAGCGAGTCTTTCTTTATTAAACTTAATAAGAAAACTATCTTCTGTAGTAGAATCTGCTTCTAATTGTTTAATAGAGTTTCTTATAGATGCTATTCTATCATTTAAACTATCTTTAGAACCTTTGCCTCCTATAATTGTAGTAGAAGTTTTAGTAATTGTAATTTTATCACATTGGCCTAAATCAGTAATAACTACATTATTAAGCTCAATTCCAGAATCATAAGAAATATTTACACCGCCTGTAAGAACAGCAAGATCTTCAAGAACAAGTTTACGATAATCCCCAAAAGACGGCGATTTAATAGCACAAACTTTAAGAGTTCCATTAAGTTTATTAAGCTTTAAAGTCTCAATAACTTCATCATCATAATCTTCTGCTATTAAAAGAATTGCTCTATTAGCTCTTATTACATCGTTAAGAACGCCTGCTATATCTCTCATAGAAGTAATTTTGTGTTCAGTGATAAAAATATATGGATTTTCAAGAATACAAGTATCTTTTACATAATCAGTACAAAAATGAGGAGCAATATAGCCTTTATCAAACTGCATTCCATTAATAATTTCTGATCTTGTATTAACATTAGAAGATTGTTCAACGGTAATAATACCATCTCTACCAATCTTTTTAAATGCATCTCCTATAAGAGTTCCAAGTTCAGAATCATTATTAGCAGAAATTGTAGCAATATTAGTTATATCTGAATCTTTAATTGGAATAATATTAGATTTAATATATTCCATTGCTTTTTCTTTAGATTTTATAAGAGCATTTTTAAGCACGACTGGATTGTAACCATTTACAAGTGCTGAATCCATATCGTTTATAAGAGATTTAGCTAATACAATAGTTGTAGTAGTTGCATCTCCTACATTAGCAAGCATTTTAAGTGATGCTTCCCTAATTATTTGCGCTCCAGTATTTTCAAAGAAATCTTCAAGTTCAATTTCTTTTGCAACACTAACTCCATCCTTTGTAATTCTAGGAGATTTGGTGACATCTCCTATAACAACACAATTGCCTTTAGGTCCTAAAGTAGCCGATACAGCATCAGCAAGAATGTTAATGCCTTTAAGAAGCTTGTCTTTAGCTTCTTTTCCAAACAAAATATCTCTAGCAGGCATAATTAAAATCCAATTTTAGTTTGTTTTTGTGTACAATCAGTCTCTTCGTAATTATAAATTTCAGCAAGAGTCATAGGCTTATATTCAGAAAGTTCTACACCTTGCTTATTAAGAAGATTTTTAGTTTTTTCTGTAGAAAGTTCTTTAAATTCATAATTAACAAAACACCTACCTTTACGAAGAAGTGCAGTATCAATCTTATTTATATCCGCATTAAATGTACATATAAATTTAATGTTAAATATATCTGACATTAATCCATCTGCCATATTAAGTATATTAGCTATAGCTCCACTAAAATTACCGTCAGTTCTATCTATGAGAATTTGTTCACAATCTTCAAGTATAAATATACTATTTCTATTGGAAAGCATAAATGAAATAAATTCTGGAGATGCTAAATGCTCCGCAAGTGCATTAGTAACTAGAATATAGCTAGCAGGATGTGTTGTGATAAGATTTCTAAGTATTGTACTTTTGCCACTTCCGACCATTCCTCTTAAAATGGCAATACCACTTGTTCTTTCATCTATAAACTTAATTAAATCATTATATACAGGAAGAAAATCATCGTTATAGTTCTCTTTAAGATCTATATTAGTTGGCTCGATTTTAGATGTAATAGTATAATAATCACCATCATCTCTGCAAACCAATTTAACATTAGCTGCCTCGGAAATATCCTTTTCTTCAGGTAGATATTTTAGAATTTTTTCAATAAATTGATCCGGATTACCATTTAAATAGTAATATGTAATAGAATCGTTATCAATAATAACATATTCTTCATTACTAGTCATAAATAGTATTCCATCAATAGTAGTTTCGTTTACCTTACTTTCATCTTCGTTATCTTCTACACAAGATGTCACACTTCTATCATATCTACTATAAATAGATATAAGAGTTCCTTTAAAATCTTTAAGTAATTTATCGAGGTCTACTTTATCTAAATCAAAATTACCATCAATACAATAAATATGTTTTTTAGGATATTTTCCAAAAACATTGATAAAAAATGGAATAGGTTTTACTTCTCCGTACGCGAAACTATTATTATAAGTTTCTTTCGTTAATTTTATTTCTGAGTTCATTTAAAAATTGATTTTGTGTTGATTCGTCCCAATCAGAAAATAATTCTTCATCACCTAAAGAATCTTTCATATAAAGAGAATTATTTTTTATATAAAATTCATACTCTTCTCCTTGTAAAGTTCACTTTCATATTCCCGATTGAATAAGTCTATATCTAAATTCCCCTTCAGTTATACTAATAATCTTCTGTTTTGCTAGTTTATGATAATTAGTATCAATATCAATAAGTTCCGGATCGTATTTAAGTAAAATTTGTCTAATTGTCTTTTTAGATGGATTACCTAAGGCTCTTTGAATTTCTCCGTAAGAATAACTGTTGTTCCTAAGTGCCAATATAGCTTTTTCTAACTCTGATGCATCTTTATATTGAGATACTAAGTCAGAATATTTATCTAATATTTCTTTAAGTTTCATTTACTTGTTTTATTATATAATTATAAAATTCGCCTCTTCTTTTTGAGCTAGTAAAACATACTTTTTTATTATAAGTATTACCTTTAAAGCAATATTTTATCTTAACAATGTAAGGGTCTGAATAATAAAAAGTGTCTAATTCGTCTTTAGATATAGATACTATATAATCTACATTAATAGCTGTGTTTCCAAAATTAATTAGTTTCATATTTATCTTTTAGTATTTCATATAAATCATATAACGTATCCATAGTTAATACTTCTAATGGAGCCACATAGGATTCAAATAAAACAGTAATTCCATATTTAGAATTATTATCTACTTCAATACCAATAAACTCATTATCGTCTTTAATTAAATATTGTGATTTATTTTCTGGAATTAACATTTCACAATAAAATGTTATTTCTAGACATAATTCATTATAAAAATCATCTTTACTTGGTAACATAATTTTTTAGATAAAAAATACTCGCCTAAAAATTAATTTAGACGAGTATTTAAGTTAATATTTTGTAATAATAGCGGGGTTTTAAAGGCTCGAACTCTAACTAATTGATTTGAAGTCAATTGTGCTACCATTACACCAAAACCCCAATTCCGACTATAAAGTCAGTCGGCAACTTTTATTCTCAATCTTGCTATACAAATATAACAAAATTTTTTATCTTGTCAAAATAAATTCCGTTATTTCAGAAAATAACATTGGAATTAAAATAATACCGCAAATTAATATAAACATAATTATTTCATATAAGCCGCTCTTGCAGCATTTGTTATTTGAATTACTTTTGCTTTCTTTTGAAATTCGTATAGACTAGTAGAATCGCAATAAGACATTGCTGAACGTAAGTAATCAACAAAATTTTCTATCCAGCCAGATAGAGTATATTTTACTTCTACCATTCTTTCCACACCTTCAGAAGTATGTAATTTATCATTACCCATTTCTTTTTGGGCCTTTTTTGTAGACATACCATAGTAATTACGATATATATTAGGAAATTTCTGAATGATATATGGTTTAGAAGATAGTTTTAATGTTGAGGTTCTAATTAAATCTGACTCTTTTTCAGCAACTAAAGCATCTACATAGTTGTAATACTTATATGTTCCATCACTATATAAAAATTTCTGCAATGTTTCTCCACAAGCTTCTTCGCATTCTGCAAATATCTTACCACACATTACATAATCAGCGCCAAGAGCAAGGCATTTAATTATCTTATCATAAGAATCAATACCACCATCAGCAATTATCTTAGGAAGTTCTTTAAGTGGCTCTTCCCTTGTAAATTGCTTTTGCATTATTTGTAATTTAACTGCATGTATTTCTGAAAGCAATGTAGCCATGGGAGTATGAACTGATAATTGAACTGATGTGAGGCACGCGTTTCCGTTTCCAATTGAACAACGAGCATAATCAATTCCAGCCTTATAATATTCATAATACGTTTCTGGATTTGCAATATTGCCAGCCATTAAAAGAATTTTATCCCCAAACTGATCCTTTGCTTTTTTGCATAGATTTATAAGTTTAGACATATGACCGTTAGCAATATCAACGCAGACTTTTATTTGCTCTCCATCATCAATATCTAGATTAAGAATTTTATTTTCAAATTCATCTAAACTAACAGCAATAAAAGTATGTAAAGAATTACTTAATCTTTCTTCAAAGGATAAAGTCCTAGGAAGTATGGTATTAATTTTATTCTCTTGAAACTTTTTATAATTACCAAGATTGATTACAGAACTCATGGGCGCTGTAAATATTGGAAGCATACCATCAAACCAATAAGGATCACATTCTGACCTATGCTCTATTCTAGATATATTAGACGGCATTATAGAAACATCGTCTAAGCCTAAATATATTTTATTCGTCATAAGTTTTTACAATAAATTTATCATTATCAATTATTAAATACTGTGGAAGATTATCACATAACCAAATATGTGGAAATCTACAATTTTGATCATGCTTATCGTATATATGAGTAACTGGAGTATGTCCAACTACTTGTATATAATTATCTACTGCGCAAGTAACAAGATTTTGAGGTCTAATCCATGTTGGAGGTTGAGAATTGGATGTACCACTATTATCTGAATAATTATCTGGAGTAAATCCAAATATTTCATTCCAGCCTTGGTTACTTATATCTTCCAAAGTTAAACCATTATTATTTAACCACATTTTAGAAACGCCAGCGTGTGAAAACAAGATATTATCTTGAATATAAAACCATTGGGACAATCTACTAAATCTATCAAATTCTGGAATTAATTTTATCAGTAATTTTTGAGAAGGGCAAGGGTAACAATCACCCCAACTAAATTTCCAGCAATCATGGTTCCCTCTAAGTAAAATAACTTTATCTAAATTATCTTCTTTATATGATAAGATTTTCATAAAATTATCAAACTGATCTTCTTCTGAAATTAATTGATGCGAAGTAATATAATCACCAAGAAATATAATTTTATCTGGATTTTCTTGTTCTATTATTGGTTTCCAACAATTTCTACCGTGTATATCTCCTAATATTAATGTTCGCATGATTTTAGCAGATTTATAATTCCACAAGCAATAATATATAATATTATAGTAATTATAATTATAATAGCCAAAAGAAGCCCTACAATCAACGGAAATAGTAAAGGTAGGACAACTATCCACCAACTCATATTTATTGCAATAGTGAGCTTAGAAATAAGCAAAATAAGGGTTATAAAAACCAACCCACTATATATTTTTTCCATATAAACAAAAAGGAGACTATTTTTCAATAGCCTCCTTATTTAAATATAAAACTTTATTTTCTTCATTAATAAAATCTCTATCTAAAGGTCTTGTAATAGTAAAAGATGTTTCAAATATAGTTTTATCATCATTTTCACATAATACTATTACTTTATTACCATTCCTTTCAGTAATCCATCCTGGTAATATCTTATCTTTTATTTTTACATAAACATCATCAAATACCTTAATATCTGAAATAGTGGCTTTAGATAAAGTTAAAGTAGGTTCTTCTACTTTCTTTTTAAATATTCTACTAAATAAACTCATAGTTGTAAAATTTACAACACTATGAGTCCAAATCATCACTTCAATCTACATCGGAAAGATCTACAAAGCCTTCTCGTTTATCTTTCTTTTCTCTTTTACGATCTTTCTTTTTACCTGTTTTCTTCTTTTTGATGTGTTCTACCGGATCTACATCATCATACTTATCAAGATCCGAAAGTGAAATTTTACTCATTGTAGTGTTTTAATAAATATCTATCTCTTTAATATAGAATTAATAAAATCTAAAGAAATTGGTTTATAATTCCAAGCATCTACTCCAACATCCATTTGATTTGGATGTAATTTTAAGTTTTGATCTAAGCCGTTTGGATCCGCATTTGGACCACTATGAATATGTCCAAATAAATTAGGAACGTTGTGCTCAATATGAGGCCATGTAAGAAGTGGTAGATGAGATAACATTAATTCTTGTCCATGATTGTTTTCATCATAAATCCAAACTTGTGTACAGGTTTCACATACGATTACTTTATTTGGATCACATAATTCAAAAGTTTCTTTTTTATCATGATTTCCCAAAATAACATAATGTATACCATTCAACTTATTTAAAATCTTTTTACAATCATGTCTACTTTTAAACCAACATACATCTCCTAAATCAAATACAATATCTTCGTCAGATACTATAGAATTCCAATTTTCTATCAACTTAATTTCCATATCTTTAGAATCAGTAAAAGGCCTCTTACAAAATCTTATTACATTATCATGCTGAAAATGTAAATCAGATGTAAAATATACTTTTTGATTCTCTTTTAAATGAATGACTATTTTATCCATAATTAAAAAATATTAGTTGAAGCTGTGTGAGTCGAACACACCTTGATGGGACCAAAACCCATAGTATTACCGATATACGAAGCTTCAATACCCAAAGATAATAATTATTTAATTAAATACAAAATTATTAATACTCTTTTATTACTCTAGTGCTTTTAGGGGTTGTAGCATATAATTTGTCAATACATTTTTCAGCCTCTTTAATTGTATCATATTTTGTAATATAATTAAACTCACTAAGTAGCCCTCCTATATTTTCTTCAACAACATATTTTTTATCTCCGTTGAAATAAGTAACTTCAATAATTCTATACTTAACAGAACTCATATTCTTCAACAGTAAATCTTAAACCATCAATATGTTGATCTCTTCCTCTATTTAACCACGATTCTTCTGGATGTGCTTTATAATATTCGGAATAATCCCAATCATTTTTCTTTGAATCAACAAGACGCCAAAAATCATCGGTGTTAATAATTTCACCATATTCGTTATAAATGATTCCGGAATTCAACCAATCGGTCATATCTTCACGATTAAGAGCGGTGCATCTTTGTATTGTTAGGTTAAACAAAAATTGCCAACCACCCGAAGATTTGCCTATATGAATTTCACAAGTATTTAAATCATAAGGAAGATTATTAATTGGTGTATACCCGTTAATAAAATCCTTTAATTCTTGAATGGACTTTACAGATTTTGTTCTATTAATAATCTCTTCTCTTTGCTGCTCAGTTATAAGAGGTCTCCAATAATAATTAGTACCCATAGTTAAAGAATATAAGTATAACCGTCAATAGAATCTCCACATTCTTCACAATCACCTATATGCTCATATTCACCATATTGACCAATATAATCATTAATGCATTGAATAAGAAATTCTTTTGATTTAGGAAGTTTATTAAAAATTTCTATAATTTTTTCTTCAGGTAACTCTATAATGTTTTCATCATCAACAGTGGTACCCCAACAGATACAACCTTCAGTTTTAACTATTTTCATTATTAGACATAATTAAAGAACAAATAAAATATGTAATTGTTATCGGAATTATTCCTGTAAATATAAATAGTAAAACTGTAAAAACACGTAAAATCGTAACATCGCAATCTAAATATTCTGAGATACCTCCTAAAACACCACAAAGCATTCGTTCATTACGACTTCTAAACAACTTTTTCATATTATTTCTCAAGTGCTTTTCTAAGATTGTTAAGTAATAAATCTACATCGTGATCGCCATTTTCCTTCACATAGTTGCAGTCTTGAGCTTCATATGCACATTTTGAAATCCATTTGGCGACGTTTTCAATCATCCATTCAGCTCCATTAACAAAACCAGCATAAGCATCGCTGTCTTGTGTACCCGCATATTCTTTTGCTTTTTCTTTGATAGTCATAATTCTAGTCTTTAATAACGTCACTATCTCCATCCCAAACCTTGCCGTCCGCCGTCACGACGTTATCATTCTCATCATAATGCCAGCAATCTGGACAATAGTATTTATCACCTCTCTTTATCCAATTACTATCTCTCAAATCTTCATCTGCATAAGTTTCGTCAACCCTCCAATACTCCTCATTACACAGCGCCTTGCAGCAGTCACATTCCGTGTTGTAGAAATACTCTTTAACTCTTGCCATATTTATCTCTTTTTATTTCATCGTCAATTTCCAACATACATTCTTTCTTTGTGAAAGAATGCCCGAAACAGCTCCCGTCTTCGTCAACACATTCCCAACAAACTCTTTGCTCAGGAGCATAATAGCCTATAGAACGTATTTCAAATCCCATATATTCGTAATGCCCCTTTGAAATCTTTTTACATCTTCCAATAGGCTGCTTAACTCTTGCCATAATATCTATTTCTTTAATTCTCCAATAAGGGCATCAACAAGCTAGACAAATAATTGATTATTTTTCTCTTGCTATCCACACCATAATTAATCTTTCTTTAATAGCCATATCTAACATAATATTCGCACCACGCATCAAGAGCAATATCTTTTGCTGCGTCTAAATGTTTTGAAAGAAAATTAGAAACTTCGTTGAAATTATTTATATTGCCTTTAAATTTAACATTTAACCAATTCTCGCAGTATCTGACTGCGCGTTTTTGTTTATTTGTTGTCATTTTCTTTAATTTTTCTTTCTCTCAACGCCACGACCGCCCGGCTGAGATATGAATAATGCTTGTATGTGCAGCCGCAATCGCCGGAGCCGAAGTTGACGACCCACTCATGAGCTGAATAAGACTCCGACGAAGACCCAAACCAGTCGTCAAGCAAATCTCCATTATGCTCTTTGAGGATATTATTAATCTCCTCTTTTTGAAGGTACATTTGGAGTAGCTCTTCCTTTGTTGCAATCTGTATATTATGCTCTTCAGCGTATTTCATATAATCATCATAAGGCATACTCGGAACATTATCCTTAAGCAATACCTTATCAATCAAAGGTATGTAAACTCCTTGCTGTTCCTCAACCCAGCGAGGAGTAATCATTTCTTTAAGATTCTTGTTCATAACTAATCCTTCCACCATTTATAGTACTCCTGACAATCATCTGTAGTCCCGAGAAGATGCTTTGTTTCATCATCGTAAGGGATGCATTGATACCAATTCCTGCCAATACACCGCATAGAATCTTTTCGTGCTCCGTGGTAAATGTCTGAAAACATATCTATTCTCCAAATATCCTCATCGTAATCCCTTACCAGTACCTTATCAAACGGCTGGAATGTCTTAGGATCAAACCTTTTGACGGGCACCTTGAACTTGCCCCAATCACGCTGATCCTTAGAGGGGAATAGCATAGTCTCTCCATACGTAGAATTGATATAAGTTCCATCTATTTGAAAATATGCTGACTTCATTTCATACTCATTACTTGCATATAAAACATAAATTAAATCATTAGCGGAATCTAAGTACCCAAGTTCTACTTCACCAAAAATTGGGGAATACAATTTTGTTCCAATTGAACAATTCTTAAGAATTTCAAAAAGATTTATATTTTCGTTCATAATTATTTAAATCTATATTCTATTTTATATTTATTATACAAATCAGTAAGAACATACTTTCCAACAGATTTCTCTCTTTTAGAATCACGTTCTATAAGTTCTTGCAAAGAAACATCAAAGAAATCTTTATAAGAAATTTGTTCCCCAGAACATCTAGAAAGTATTTTACCTACATGTTCTTTAGATAAATTCATATTATCTATGATAATATCATATTTTTGGTATCTAGCGAAATTAAGAGAAGCATAAAATATATTCCATACTAAAGTTTCTCTTTCAGGAACCCAATAATTATTTATTCCACCAAGCATAATGCGAATATCATCACAGTTAAGCCTGATTCTATGTATAGGACCCTCAGAAACCCACTCTTTTGAAAAAGTGGACTTCCCACTTGCAGGAAGCCCACGGCATATAATAACCATTATTTTATTATCTTTTTAATAAAATATGCAGGAAAATAAAATATAAAGAAAAGTAAAACGAATGGCCATAGTATTCCAATACCTCCGATTATGGACCAATCATCCCAATCAAGATCAAGAAAATAATTAACGATAAATATTGTAATTATTCCTAGTATTATATATATCATAATACTAATTATTATAATCCAAATCATATTACAATCTATTATAGCAACAATAAAGAAAAGCATCAATTTTAGAATCATCGTAGAAACAATCAACGCCATCTACAAATTGAACTTTTCTTGCTACATGATATTCAGAATCTATTATATTAAATACTTCTTGTCCAAATCTAATATGCTCTTCTCTTTTAGATGCTTTAGCAAGAATATCTTTTCTAAATGATTCAAACGTTTTATTCATATTTTAAATTATTAGCTTCATTTATAAAACCTTTAATTCTAAGAATATGTTGCAATTGATGAACATATTTAATTTCTAAACCTTCACAACTAAAATCTTTAGTATGGCCATATAAATAAGGAAAATCTTTATGTCTCCATAAATAACCCAATTCATCATATTCCCATCCATTTAATTCAAGAAATTTCCCAGTTATACTACAAGGATTAAATTTAACATTAGGAATATAATAATCATCCATTTTATAGTCCGCTCCAATCATAATAGGATCAATATAATCTATTTGAACAGGAGCGTTCACATCCAACATCCAAACCCAATCATTTAAAGAAACTTCAGAATAATTAATCATTATCTTTAACTTTTGGTTTAATTTCTATATATTGAATTTTATCTTCGTTTGGCGCTATCCAAAAATAAAATGGAATTAAACATCTAATAAATGTAAAATCTCGATTAGATATTTTTACCAAGCCAAAATATTGAAGAGCAATTGTAATATAATATATTATATACAAAAGCAAAGCAACAATAATTATTATTTTAAACATGGAGTAAGCTATTTACTTTTTTAATTTTAGATATAGATTCATCAAGATCTTTTTGATATTCTACAGGGCATACAACTCTACAAATTTTACCATTTATATTAGTGAGCCTCATTCCATAACAGGCATCTGATATAGG